>ULSL01046479.1_pt1 | contig 74828 bp, 98 predicted proteins | sample 1956321 | NCBI WGS metagenome assembly ULSL01 (sample SAMEA4835707, study PRJEB28245) | human gut metagenome | biome: gut microbiome; material: fecal sample | place: Denmark | collected 2008
TCCAATGACGTTGGTTTAGCAGTAACCTCTAAACTCCAGGATGAAGGTTATCCGAATTTGTATTACTACCAAAAGATGCTCAAGAAAAAGGGCAAAAGCCGACCAGAGATGGATAAATCTCCTGGTTGGTTAACCACCACCAAGAATCGTTCAGTGATAATAGAGAACCTAGAAGAGGATATCCGAAATGATAATGTAATTATCAAAGACCCATTTTTCGTTCAGGAAGCTTATACTTTCATTTATGATGGTATTGGTAGACCTGTTGCAATGGGTAAACACAGAGCAAATAACTCTGCAGTGGATGTAGACTTAGAGGGTGATGTATATTCCGATGATGACATCTTTGGGAAAGCAATCACTAATCACATAAGGAAAGGAAAAACTAACGTAATCGTACAACCAAGATGAAAAAGTACTTCAATTTTAATTGGGGTTGGGTCCGTAAAAAGGACCCTCCCAAGAATGATTCTTCCCAGAATAAGGAAGCAAAGCCATCTACACCTATCTCACCAGGTAGAGTTTCAGTTGACGATGATAGCGATAACTTAATAACATCATTACAAGGGTTAACTAAAATAGTTGAACCCTCTTTTCGTGTTGATGTAATACCTTTAATCAGGGATTTATACAAGGTAAATCCCGATATGGGCATTGCATTGCAGGATATGTTTAAGTTAGCTAACACCGGTCATACTGTAACTTTCCCTAATAATACCGATGCCGAAGCATCTAAGATGAGAGAACATCTCAAAGAAGCTACTAAAGGTTGGACTCGGTATACGGCAGGTATAGATGGTTTGGTTAACAAAATGATTGTTCAACTTCTTGTAAGTGGGGCAATATCTGTAGAGGGAGTTCCCAATGATAAGCTTGATGGTTTGGCAACAGTATTATTCCTTAAACCAGAGTATATCAAGTTTAAACGGGAATTAAATGGGGTGTATTCTCCTTACCAGAAGAACAATAATTTCTGGATGAAGCAACAAGATTACATTAAGCTGAACCCAGAAACTTACTTCTATGTCGGTATGTTTAATGATACTGATGAACCTTATGGAGTTCCACCTTTCATGCCTGCATTGGATTCCCTAAAAGGTCAAAATGATATGAAGGTTAACTTCAAACATATCATGGAGATTTGTGGTATGGTTGGTTTCCTTGAAGCTAAGATGCAAAAATCTAACCAAAGACCCAACGAAAGTATTCAAGCCTACGAAGCTAGATTGAATCGAGAACTTAACCAACTTAAACGTAATGTTAGAGAGGGTATGAAGGATGGAGTAGTAGCTGGTTATATTGATGACCATGAATTCAAGCTAAACTCTACTACCAAAGAGATGGGTAATATAGAGAAGCCTTGGAATATGAATCAACAATCAGTTGCTAATGGCCTTGGAGTTAACGGTTCTATTATTGGGGTATCTGCCACTACTGGTGAAGGTGCAACGGGCATAATGCTGTCTAAGATGATTAGCCAGTTAAAAAATATACAAATGCTTGTTGCTTATGTATTGGAAAGACTTTATTCTCTAGAACTCCGTCTGGCAGGCTTTAATAATAAGGGGATGAAGATTGATTGGGGAACTTCTACAGTTTCTGATGAAGTCAAAATCCAACAAGGTCGTCAGTATAAGATACAGAACCTTGACTTATTGTACAAAGCAGGTATTATTAGCCAGGAACAATATGCTTGGGAAATGGGTTATGATTCCCCAGATGAGAATGAACCAAGAGTTTCACTTGAGGACCAATTCTCTAAGGGTGGAGGTGACCCACAAGAAGGTACCAAGAAAAAACAAAGGCAGGATGATAAAAACCAATCTGCTCGTAGGTCAAGAGATAAGAATAACCCGGCTCCTTCTCGTGGGGACCAAAATACTAAACCAAGATGAGTAAATTTACAAAGAAAAACAAAGAGCATCTTGATTCAATGACGATAGGTCAGGGCCATACCATCATGGCTGGGTATATCCCAGAAGCAGTTGGGGCTCAGACTTTCTCAGAGAATTATTACAAATGGAAGAATCCTACACCGGACACCATTGCTCAATTTGGATTTTGGGGAGGGGATATAGATTACAACACCTATTATCCTAACCTGGATAAATCAGAACTTACTCCCAAGGACGAAGAATTTATCGAACCAATGTTCAGATTACTTTCGGAAACGATTGTATCTAAGAACTGGAATCCGACAGACTTCGGTCAAAATGGAGTACTCAAAGCTTCTATGAAGATGTTACTTGGGCAAACAGTAAATTGCGACCATGAAACTAACATTGGTAATGCAATTGGTGCTGTATCTCAAGTAATGTGGCAAGAGGCTTACAAGGATGGTAGCTTCACTATCCCTGGAGGTATCAATGGTATTCTGAAGATTGATGGTAAGGCAAACCCAAGAATTGCTAGAGGCATTCTTATGGAACCTCCTTCAATTCACAGTAACTCTGTTACAGTACAGTTTAAATGGGACAAATCTCATCCAGGTATGGAGGATGGTGAATTCTACCAAAAACTGGGTACTTATGACTCTAAGGGAGTTATGGTACGAAGAGTTGTTACCGAGGTGGTTCGGTATATGGAAACTTCTTTGGTATCTCATGGTGCTGATTCATTTGCCCAGAAGATTGGTTCTGATGGTAAAATTATCAATCCTACATTTGCCAAAAGAACTTGGTCATCCTACGAAGAATACCGGGATGATAAATCCAAGCAATACTTCTTCACTGATTACAAATCAGACTTTTCATCCTTCCAGGAAAAGGACGATACTCAAGGTTCTTTTAATGATAACCAAGAAGGCGATGAGAAATCAAAAACCAATAATAAAGAAAATATGAACAAAGAATTACAAGAATTTCTCGAATCTCTGTTTGGTAAGGATATGCTTACCTTGGGAGAAGGTCAAGAGATGTCCCAGGAAGCTGCGGTATCCTTGATTCAGAATTTGGTATCATCCAGAAACGAATTGCAAACTTCTGTTGATAACCTTACTACAGAGAAAAATTCTCTTACGGAACAGGTTACTAATCTGAATGCTCAGGTTGCAAACTTGACAGAAATGGCAACGGTAGGTAAAAATCACATTGCTTCTCTCCGTGAGAATGCCGTAGGAACCTACAAGAAGCTGATGGGTGAAAATGCAGATGAGACAATCGTTACGATGCTCAATGCAGAAACTACTGGCATCACTACTCTTATTTCCTTGACTAAGGATTACCAAGCTCGCTTGGAAGAGAAGTTCCCTCTCACTTGTGCAAAATGCGGTTCTAAGGACGTTAACCGTGCTTCTTCTGTAAGCGAAGATGACACTCAGGGTAAGACTGGAACCGAAGACACTACCCAGAACCAAGAACCTTCTTCAACCGGCAGCGTACTCGACAGTCTGTACAAGAAGAAAATCAAGTAAGTTATCATATAAATATTTAGAGTTATGACTAAAATCGTAAACGATCCTCAGCAAATGACTCTCTTTGGAGAAAGAACTCCGAGAGCGGTGATTTACAAGAGTGAATCACACAAATTGCACCAAGCCTTCAATGTAAAGGCTGACACAAAGATTGTACAGGGCATGGCAGTTGCTTTGGGTACTGACGGTTTGATTGAACCGTTTATCCCGGGTGGTGCTGGTAGCCAGGTATATCTGGGTATAGCAGTAACTGACAATGTCAATCCTGCTTACCAACCTCAACGTAACTTCCCAGTAGAAGTAACTGTAGCAGTTCAAGGCTATATGATTTTGAATTGGGTTGCAAAAGAAGCTCTAGATTGTGGTTACATTAACCCAACTGCAGACCTCTTGCATGACCGTTTCACAATCGCTGAAGCCGCTACAGATGAAGAATCACAATTCATTGCCATCACTCCTGCAGATGGGGCAAATGATGTAATTCAAGTACTCATCCGTTAAACCAAAAAGAAATTATGGGACAAATTGATATTACAAAAATGAAGGCTCAGGATTTTATGAATGAGCTGCCGGAAATGGTAAGAAGCTTGGAAGCTGTACGTTCCGGTTCACAGGAAAAGAAGCCTGTAGAAATTACCTTGGGAGAGTTGGTTACCGGTAAATGGGGTATTTCCGAAGATGAACTGTTCGAAAAGATGGGTATCAATCCGAAAGTTGATACCATGCAGAATATCTTCACTATGCCTCAGCAGAATGTTCGTTGGATTGTTCCGGAAATCATTCGCTCGGCTATCACTCTGGGTATGCGCCAGGCACCGTTCTATCCGAACATCATTGCATCAGACCAACCTATCAATGGTTTGCAAGCAATCATGCCGATGGTTAACATGTCGGATGCTGCACCTGCAAAGGTTAACGAGGCAGAAACTATCCCATTGGGTGATGTTAGCTTCGGACAGAAATCAGTTAGCCTCTTCAAAATCGGAAAAGGCTTCAAACTTACTGACGAAGTTCGTAACTATGTTTCACTCGATGTCCTGGGAATCTACCTTCGTGACTTTGGTGTTCAGTTGGGTTATGCTCTGGATACTCTGGCTATGGACGTGGCTATCAATGGTAACAACCCTGATGGCTCTGAGTCTGCCCCGGTAATTGGTGTATACGAAACAACCAACGGTATCACTTACAAAGACCTTCTGCATATCTGGGTACGTGCTGCTCGTATGGGACGTAACTTCCAGACAATGATTGGTGGTGAAGACCAAGCAATCGAAATGTTGAACTTGCCGGAATTTAAAGACCGTCACTCTGGTACAACTGAAGCTACACTGAATGTGAAGTCTCCGGTTCCCAAGAATGCCGACTTCTACATCCACCCGGGTACTCCAGACCAACAGCTGTTGCTGATTGATACATCTGCTGCTTTGATTAAGCTGACTGCTCGTCAGTTGATGCTGGAATCAGAGAGAATCGTTTCTAACCAAACTCAAGCAATCTACGCTAGCTTGACTACTGGTTTCTCTAAGATGTACCAGGATGCAACTCTGTTGCTGGCTGCCGACAAGAAATTTAGCGAAAATGGATTCCCCGAATTCATGAACGTTGACCCTTACTTGATGGTAAACCTTGAATAAGGTAGTCCGGTTTTATCTATATAAATTCCCAAGGGAGGGTAGGAACTAAAAAGCCTATCCTCTCTTTATCACTTTTTAAATATTAGAAAATATGGCTAAAGAAAAATATACAGTAACTGTGGGACCAAGAGCTTACAGTTTTCATGACCAATCAACGGGGATTACCGTATGTAAAGGAGAAGATAAAGAACTCAGCCGCCGTCAATGGAGATCACCGAAAATCCAAAAGGCTATCGCTGCAGGTCATCTGATTATCGTTGCCGACAAAACCGATATCGAAAAGTATTCGGAAGCCGACATCGAAAAGATGAACAAGAGATTGACTGCTCAGTTCAAAAAGGGCATGACTTTGGAAAAAATTGCAAAGGCTTACTCTCTTGAGGAACTGAAGTTGGTTGCAAAACTCCACGAAATCGAAGCAGAACCGAACGATACAGTAGAGACTCTGTTGCAGGCTTTGCTGGAAGATTTTGAATCCTCTTCTAAAGGGTAGTCTATGAAAATTACATAAGACAGACTAATATGAAAGACAATCTAGACTTTTTGTACGTTACGTCAGGTCTGGAAGTTTCATTCAGAGTCATATCCAAAGTCCCGGCCAAATCTATTTTTGACTGGGACTTTGGCGATGATAAGGGAGAGGTTTTCAATGGTGGAAGACATGTTTCCTATTCTTATGAAACTCCCGGTTTTTATACAGTTACCTTACACGTAACTAACTCTGCCGGTTTAGACCTTACCGTAGATAAGACTCTGGTAGTTTGTGATTATGGTCATACGGCATTAGCCGATACAATATATAACTTAATCGATTACTACATACCTTCAGAAATATCCGATGGTATGACCAGGGAAGAGAAATCTATATACATCACTAAATGGCAATATTATATTGGGCCACTAATAAACCATGCAATAGCACCAGATAAATATACTGATGAATTATGGTATGAAGCACTAGAAAACCAATTAATAATGGAATTGGCAGCATGGGACTTTCTTAATGTGAAGATACTTAATCTATTGACAAGTACTTCCGAATATCTAAGTCAAATTACATCTACCAAAGAGCAAACCGGTGATGGTACTTCTAAACCTGAACTTGCCCGAGGTGATAGGATTAAACAAATCACTACTGGGCCTACTGAAGTTCAATATTACGACACCTTGGCAGAAGCTGCAAGCTCATTATGGAAAACACTTTCTCAAGCAATGCAACCGGGTGGCTTAATAGATGAATTAAGAAAGAACCTTTGTATGTTAGCTTCAAGATTGGAAATATATCTGCCATTCTGTGATGCTGTATCACGAACAGTAGTTCCTCGAGTAGTTAACCGAAGGCAACCAGGTGTATTGGATGGACCTAATCCAAGTACTCCTGTGAAAGGTGGTAATAAATCAATCCTTACCGAGTTATGACAAAAGAACCCTGGAGAATGGTAAAGAACCGCTCTTGGGATAGATACAAGAAGATTATCACTGACTTCTTAGATTGGGATGCTGGTAGACAAACCATCACTTGGGCAAAAAACGTTAACCAACTTCTCAGCCATGCTGAGGATAGTATACCTAAATATTATAACATCCAAATCGAAGCATTATGTTACTACAATGCTTTCAGAAACTGGCCTATCAATAAGGCAACTATCACTGGAGAATTGGATGATGAAAACTTATCAATACTAATTTCTAAATCTTATATAGAACAAATCGGTTATCTTACACCGGAGGGTTATTGGGATTTTAATTGGGAACAGGATAGGTTTGTAATCAACGGTATAGTTTATAAGCCATCAGGTGATACTCAAACGGCTCAAGCTAAGGATGAGGCTTTGGTTTTCATGATTATCCTAAAGAGAGACCGAGATACAAAAGTAGAATTTGTAGAATAAAAAATAAAGTATATGGCAAAGATGTTAGTACTGAGGTGGACACCAATTACTACCAACAACGGAATTTGGTTTGATAGTAACTTGGTTATCCTTAACGGTACCTCTGGAGTTCATATTGAAATGAAAGGTAATGGCAATGATGTAACGGCATTTCAATCGATGACCGGAAACAAATTTGTCACCTGCTTTCAAGATTACTTCGGGGATATTTGGGATAAGATCATACCTCATCCTGGTATTGGCCAGGTAATTAAGTTCCGGGTAAATAGGCTTCCTGATTATGCTTGCATACGGGGAGATATTGAGGACGGTGGAGATGTAGACCCAGAAAACCCAGATGTACCAAAGAATGCTTTCTGCGGTTCAGAAGGAGAACCTTTCAGAGATATAGACTCTGAATTCCTACTGGGTCGTCAACGTGCAGTAATTAATCCTTAAATTTTTAAAAATATGTATGTAAGTAAGTATTATACCTGCGAAGAAATTGACCAGCGGTTGTTACAGGGTTACTACGATGACTTTGTTCGTGCTGGCTTTGCCGGAACTATTAATGAGTTCTGGGCCTTCGTACTTTCTATCAAGAATAAGGTAGATAAGAGAGAAGGTTATGACTTATCCGAGAATGACTTTACAGACGAGCTTAAGGCTAAACTTGATGGCATTGAGGAGAAAGCCAATTACATCACTAAAGTTTCAGAGCTTGAAAATGACCTCAAGTTCCAAACTGAAGAGGATGTTAAGAAGGCAATCAGTGACCTGGTTGATGGTGCTGATGATGCACTTGATACTCTTAAGGAGTTGGCAGAAGCATTGGGTAATGACCCCAACTTCGCAACTACTATCACTAATAAACTTACCGAGCTTCGTACTTCTCTTAGTGAAGAGATTAATCGTGCTAAGGAAGCAGAAGCTGCATTGGGTGCTGCTATTGCTGCGGTAGATAACAACTTGAAATATGCTGCTGAACAGTTAATCAATAAGATTGATACGGTTAAGGCAGATTTGAAAGCTGACATTGCCCGGGTAGAAGCTAAGGCAGATAAGAATGCCGAAGATATCAAGGACCTCAATGATAAGGTAAACGATAAGAACGATGAGATTAAGGATGAACTTAAGAGCCTCATCCAACAAGAAAAGGACGAACGTATCGCTGCCGATAACGAAATCAAAGAAAGTGTAAATGAGCTCAAAACTCTTCATATCAACGACAAGGCTGCCCTTGAAGCTAAGATTGCTGAAGAAGTATCTAATCGTACGAATGCAGATACTATTCTGGATTCGAAGATTAATGAGGAAATCACTAATCGCCAGTCAGATACTCAAGCATTGCAGAGTAAGATTGACCAGGAAGCAGTAGACCGTCATTCTGAGGACCAGGTTCTCCACAACGAAATCTCTAAAGAGGTAGCTGACCGTACCAATGCAGATAATGCTTTGCAAGGTAAGATTGACCAAGAGGCTCAAGCTCGTACCTCTGCAGACCAGGTACTTCAGAATAATATTGATTCCGAAGCTACTGCTCGTGCTGCTCAGGATTTGGTTTTGGACCATAAGATTGAGGATGTAAAACTCCAAGGTCAAGCAGATAAAGCTCAATTGTTGGAAGCTATTGCTACTGAAACTCAGGCTCGTAAAGATGCAGATACGGTTCTTGATAATAAGAAGGTAGATAAACGTGAAGGTTATTCATTGACTAAGAATGACTTTACGGATATTCTCAAAGCTAAGCTTGACGGTATCGAAGAGAAAGCCAATTACATTACCAAGCTCTCTGAGTTGGTTAATGATATGGACTTCCAAAATGAAGAGCAAGTTAACGCTGCTATTCAGAAAATCGTAGGCTCTGCTCCTGAGGTACTTGATACCTTGAAGGAAATTGCTGATGCCCTTGGTAATGACCCCAATTTTGCTACAACTATCACTAAGAAGTTAGCTGCCTTAACTGAGGAGATTAACCAAGAGAAGAAAGATCGTATTGCTGGTGATGCTGCAAACAGTGCAGAAGTAGTTACCGAAAAAGCAGACCGTATTGCTGCAGATACTGCTCTTGAAACTAAACTGAAAGAATACATCGACAATAAATCCACTGCAAGTGATACTGCTCTTAATGTGGTTAAGGATAACTTGAACAAAGAAATCCAAGACCGTAAAGATGCAGATACTGCAATCCAGGCAAGTTTGGATAAGGAAATTGCCGACAGAAAGACTGCTGATGATGCTTATACCGTAAGTCTGAATAACGTAAACAAACGTGTTTCAGAATTGGCTTTGAGCATTCAGGATTCTATTAACACTCTTCGTAATGAACTTACGGAACAGGTTAATGCGAATACTACTGCCATCGCTACTAATCAGCACAATATAGAAAGAAACTCAGAAGCTATCACTAACTTAACTAAGACTGTAGGTGATAACTACAAGGAAGTTAAGGATATGATTAACGAGGAAATCGTTGACCGTACCAATGCAGACAGTGGCTTGAGTTCTCGTATCGATAATGTAAATATTGACCTCAATACCGAACGTGTCGAAAGAACCGCAGCAGACCAAGTTCTTCAGGTAAATCTTGACAAAGAAGTAGCAGACCGTACTGCTGCAGATAAAGCCTTGTCTACAGAATTCACGGCTAAGTTGGATAACACCAAGCAAGCTTTGGAATCAGAGGTAGGTAAATTGAATACCAAGATTGACCAAGAGAAAACGGACAGAGCTGCGGCTGATACTGCATTGGGAGCTCGTATTGATACTCTAGAAGCAGGTAATACGACTGCTATGAATGACCTCAAAGAGCAGGTTAAGAATAATACCACTGCAATCAATACAGAGAAAGACCGGGCAATGGCCAAGGAAACTTCTCTTGAGGCAAAGATTGATACTAATCTTCAGAACCATAAGGATGACATGGCTGCTATCAACCAAGATATCCTTACTGAGAAAAATGATCGTCTGGCAGGTGATACTCTGTTACAGACTAATATCGATAAGGAAGCTACAGAACGTGCTAACCAAGATACCCTTATTAATAATGCTATTGCTCAGGAAAAGGCAGACCGTACTGCTGCAGACCGGGCAATGGATAATAAGAAGGTAGACAAGGTAGATGGTAAAGGTCTTTCGGCAAATGATTTTACTGACCTTCTGTATGCTAAACTTGATGGCATTGAGGAGCATGCTAACTACATCACAAAGGTATCAGAATTGCTCAACGACTCGGATTTCCAGAATGCCGAACAAGTAGAAGAGGCAATTCAAAAGATTATTGGTTCTGCACCTGAAGTACTTGATACTCTAGCAGAGATTGCTAAGGCATTAGGCGATGACCCCAACTTCGCTGCAACTATGACTGCTAAGCTTACCGAATTGGAGAATAAGCTTACTGCCGAAAAGAATTTGCGTGAACAGGGGGATGATAACCTACAGCAGTCTTTCACTAATTTGAGTACTACTCTTACCACAACGGTAAATGATTTGAGGACTTTCGTTAGTGAAACTCGTACAGAGTTATTAACTTCTCTGAATGCTACCAATGCTTTGGTAAACCAGAACTCGGCAAATATCCAACGTAACTTGGAATTAATCCAGGGTATTCAAGATAACCTTAATGGTAATTACACGACCATCAAGGATTTGTTGGAAAGTGAAATTGCTATTCGTAAATCTGAAGATATCCGATTGGAGGCAAAGATTGACCAGAATACCTCTGATCTCAACACGGAAAGAGAAGAAAGAATTGCTGCTGATAAAGTTCTTCAAGATAATATCGATGCAGAGGAAGCTGCTCGTATCGCAGAAGATAAGAAAATCAATGCTCGTATTAATAAAGAAATCCAAGATAGGACTGATGCAGATACTGCTCTGGATAACAAGTTCACGTCAATTACCAATGACCATGAGGAAAGACTGGTAGCTGAAGAAGGTACCTCTGATGCTTTGCCTGATACTATGGTTACGGATGTAAGTGCCATAACTCGTAATAATACTCAACTTACATTCAAAGTAAAAACTTCTACTAAGGACCAGGAAAATAACCAGTACGGTGATGAGGTAGAGGCAACCAAAAACCTTTTACCCGTTACCCAAACTCTTGCAGGAGTTATGTCTGCAGCAGACAAGGTTAAGCTTGATGGCTTAGACCCCAATGCTATTACAGAAATCTCAGCAGCATCCGATGCCGATAAGGTTACAGTAACCATAACTAAGGACAATGGGTTGAATGATGACACTACTGAAACTTTCGATTTACCGGTAGTATCGGCAGATAAGGCTGGTACTATGACTGCGAAAGATAAGGTAGAATTGGACAGAATCAATACCGCTAACTTTGCTTTGGGTGCCGTTACTCCTAACGAAACCACAGTGGGAATTGCTGCTACTAAGACTAATGTTGAAGATGGTACTACAGTTCAGAACCCAATTACTTTGCCTTCATCAACTCCCGAAAAGGCTGGTGTACAATCAGCTGCCGATAAGAAGTTGTTCAATTCTCTTCCTCCAAAGTTTGTAAGTTATCATCGCAATTCAGTACCCTATGCGGAACATGTAGACCTTGTTTCTCAACTTTCAGTAAAGGATGAAAAGACGGGTATTTATGAAATGAAGGGGACAGATAATATTTCCATACCTAAGGCAACTAAGGAAAAGGCCGGTGTAATGACCGCTGCTGATAAGGTAAATCTTGATGAGACCTTACCAGATGCTATTGCTCAAGAGGTTCAAGACCGCAAGGATGCAATCAAGGCTTTAGGTAATGAATCTACAGCTGCCCTGAACAAAGAAATCCAAGACCGTAAAGATGCAGATACTGCTCTTGATACCAAGTTCACTAAAGCAGTAGCTGATGAAGCAAAAGCTCGTACAGATGCCGACACTGCATTGGGTGCAAGAATCAATAAAGAGATTTCTGATAGAACAGCAGCAGATATTGCACTTGATAATAAGTTGCAGGCAAATATTGATGCTCTAGAAGCTAAACATGATGCCTTTGTTGCTACGAAAGGTAAAGCTAATGGATTTGCTTCTCTCGATGCAAAGGGTACAGTACCGGCTAACCAATTACCTTCATATGTAGATGACATCATCGATGTATATGCTACCTATGATAAATCCGCTACTGGTGAACTTACGAATATCAAATTGTATTCAGATGCAGCTCATCAAAATGCCATCACTGGAGAAGCTGGTAAGATTTATATCAATATCACCAATGGTGAACCTCCTTACCAATTCCGTTGGACAGGTACTATCTTTGCAAGAGCAGATGCTCAGGTACTTATTCTTGGGCAAATTACTGGTACTGCTTTTGATGGTGGTAGAGGTAAAGAATTAGAAAACCAGATTGCTTCTTTGAAGACTAATGGTGCATCCCATTTTGATAACAACACTTACCAAGCAAGTACTGTACGATTGAATTTCAAATGTTGGTTTGGCAAAGGTAATGTTCAAGATCATTCTTCTCAGATTACTGCTGCTACAGCATCCCAGGCTGGAGTTATGTCTGCTACCGATAAAGTTAAGCTTGACACTACTTTACCTAATCGGATAACTACAGAAACTACAAATCGTACCAATGCAGATAATGCTCTTCTTGCTAAGATTAATAGTTTGCCTGACCATATCTTGGGTAGAGATTTGGAGAACTCGGGTAACCTAATTAATCTGATTACTTCTGCTACTAAGTTGTCTATAGCTTACTGGTGGGCAGAAAGAAAAGAGGATGGTAGTTTTGCAGTAAACAAATCTAGATATGCTTTCGATATCCCGGCAGCTACACAAACCGTAGCTGGTGTAATGACTGCTGCCGATAAGAAGAATCTGGATAATACAGTAACCGGGTTGGCAAACGAAATTACCAACAGAGCTAATGCCATCAATTCTCTTAGAACAGAATTGAAGACTTACATCGATGGAGTGGTAGATAGTAATATCAATACCTTAACGGCATTGGAAACTAAGGTAAATCAGCATATTGCCAATAAGAGTAATCCTCATGCAGTAACCCAGACTCAGGTAGGTTTAGGTAATGTTAACAATACATCGGATGCTGATAAACCAGTATCTACTGCTCAAGCTACGGCTATTGCTAATGCTAAGGCTGCAGGTACTGCTGCTCAAACTTCTATCGATAACCATGCAGGTAGAAAGGATAATCCCCATTCAGTAACAAGAGCCCAGTTAGGATTGGCAACTACCGACAATGTAGTATTTGCTAAGACTACTGCTCCTTCTGGTTTCTGGAAAGAGTCTTCCGATGAAAGATTGAAATCTAACATCAAACCGTTAACCCATACTCTGGAACAGATTTGCAGTATACCTACAGAATCCTTTATCATGGATGGTAAGGAAGATGAGGGTACCATTGCACAAGGTCTGGAAGCAGCTGGATTTAATAACTATGTGGAAGAAGACCCAAGAACTAAGGACTCAGTTCCTAATCCCGAGGAATTCGAAACGGTTGTTATCGATGGTGAAGAATACGTATTGGTAAAACAAGTTAAGTACCATAAGATGTCTACTCTGGCAATCGAGGGTATCAAACTTCTTTACGAAGAGATTAAGGCTTTGAAGGCTGAAATCTCAGAACTCAGAAATCTTAAAGATGTAGATTAATATGGGAGAGATAGCAACATGGAGTGCTGTCAAAACTAAAGTAGGCCTTGGTAAGGATGGTAATGACTGCCCTACCAAGGCTGAATTGTTAGCACTCACCCCTACAGGAACGGGGGAAAGTTACGTTGGCTTGGAAATCTCCAATGCTAGTTCCTATGGTAATAACGAGGCTGTTAAACTTGAGGATATTCATAAGGTAACCTATAAGTATACATTTACTCTTTCTAATACTACTTTAAATTTTACGGCCTTAGGAGGTAATCCTACTAATACCGTTCAAGGATTTGGAGGTACTTCTAATAGGGAAAAGTTTTTAGATGGGGTAGCTACTGGTATTAAAGAAAGTGTAAGTTATAATACTTCTGGATTACCTTCTTGGATATCCTGGTCTGATGCAGGAGGTTGGGTTGCTCAGGAGAACTTAAACCTAACTGCAAGGTCTAAAACAGATGGGGTAATAACCCAACAAGGTTCTGGTAAAACTTTTGCTATCGGTTGGTCTCAGGCAGCAGCCTCTCAAAGTTGGACTCAGACTTTCTCAGTGAACCCAACCTCAATGTCATTTGGGGCAACTGGAGGAACGAAAACATTTACTGTAACTTCCTACAAACAAGAATACAGAAATGGACATACCTATGGTAGTCAAGTTTCCTTAAGTTATACCCGGGCTAATACGGGAGTTACCGGTACTGGTACTTCGGTAACTATGGCAAATAATACATCTACTTCGACAAAGTCGGGTAGTGTAGTATTAACCCAGGCAGAAACCAATAAGAAACTAACAATCTCATGTTCTCAATCTGCTGGATATAGAACTTACAGTGAAATTACCTTAAGTGGTGGAGCAGTATCTGATATCCCTGCATCGGGTGGAACAAGAAGTTCATTTACAACAGTACCAAGTTATTCGCAGACTTGGGGATGGAATGGTTCTACTACGGGAGGAGGTACGGTTACAACTGGTGCTAGTATTTCTTATGGTACTGCCGTTAGTGCAAGTTCTTTGGGAACTACATCGAAGGCTAGAACAAGGGTAGGCTCTCTTACTTGTACGGTATCTCTGAATGGTAAATCGAAATCTACCACTCTCGATGTATATCAGGCAGAGAATAAAATTACCAGTACTACTGATGGTACTCCAGTAATAAGCTTATCTGCAAGTTCATACTCTATCTCTAATTCAGGAGGTAGTGTTAATATTTATGCCCGTGTAAGTATACCTACTACTAACCATTGGAGTTCAGGGTCAACCAGTGCAGGTTCTTCGAAGAGTGCTACACCTACGGTTAGTGCAAGTGGTACAGGCTTTAGCTTGAATGCTGCTAAGACGGTACTTACTGCTACAGAGAACTTGGGTACTTCAAGTAGAAGCTGTGTAGTAACTGCAACCTATAGTGGGGCAACTACTAAGACAATTACAGTTACTCAGAGTAATGCTTCAGTATCTTATAAATATTACCTGGCTTTTAGTTCTCCTACGGGTACTAAAACTGCCAATGCTGGTAATATTTCTGCTCTTGGTGGTGATACATTAATACCCACAGCCTATTCTTTTAAAACTAAGATAATAAATGGTTCTGAAATAGATACCAGATATGCCCTAGATTTAACGGTAACTTCAAAACCTTCTTGGGTATCTTCAGTTTTAATGGTATCAGGCTCTAATGGCTCATATAATATTACCGTAAAGACTACTGAAAATACGGTAGATACACAAAGGTCTGGTACCATTAAATTAAGGCAAGCAGAAAACGATGATGAGGGTTGGGAACTTACCATCAATGTAACTCAGCTTGCAGCAGTGATTACTTATGAATATTACTTTAGTGTTTAAAATACAACACCATAGTATTTTATAATGTTATATATATTAGAGAAATCAAACTTATTTCAGAGATTCTCGTGACCAAATGGGTGCAGGCTTCAATCGTGTAATGGACCGTCTCTGCAACATGGAACACGAACAGCAAAACTGTTGCTGTGAAACTAAGGGCTTGATTAAGGAAGTGAAATCCGATCTGGCTCTTCAGTTGGAACGTTGCTGCTGTGATCTGAAGAATGGTCAACAGGAAATCAAGTGCCTCATCGAGAACACTGCCAAAGACCAGGAGATTGCTCGCCTTAACCGGGTAGTTGATGCTCAAAGAGACCAGAACATCATTAGCCAGGTAGTTGCCGCCTTGAAAGGTACCACTACTACACCGGCTTAAATTTGCCAAAAACTAAGATGATTGAAAAGGAGTGCATCTAACCGGTGTACTCCTTTTTTCGTTTTAACCCAATAACTAAGGAATTATGGAACAAGAACAACTCACCGAATTTAAGATACAATTGGCATTACCCGCTCCTAACATAGAGATTGCACAAGAAGTAGCAAACAAAGCTCGGGTACTCATAGATCAATTTGGATACTATCAATTCTTAAACCTGGTAGACTTCATGCAGAAGAACCCAGGTGCAGTTTCATTTGGTTTAAATTTAATAAATAAGAGGTAACATGGACGATAAAATGATTTTTCAAAAGTTGCAGAAAGGGGATATAATCTTCTCCTTAGAAAGAGACCGACGTGCTCTCTATCCTATCTTCGACCAGGCAAGGATTTTGAAGGTAGGTGAAAGTAAACCCATGGCATCCATGGTTAAGGATGGGTTTGTAAATAGCCTTGAACTTGTGATACAAGATTCAGTATCACAAATCACAATCTATTTGCCATCTCAGGCAGAGGAAGGTATTTACAATGGTATTTATTATACCACTAACCTGGATAACATTGTCAGTGAAGTTTCTAATCAGAGACAGAATGCCGTGAATATCCTCAATAACCGAGAAAGGTATGAGGCAATTGTATCAGAATGTGATAAAATCTTAGGCTCTATCAATTACAAAGAACCCGGTAAACCAGCTCCTGAGTTCGAAGAATTTAAAGCCTATATGGGTAATGTGGATGTCAGATTGAATAGGTCAGAAGCACTCCTGGAGAAAATTGCTGAAGAGCTGGGATTATTTAAAGACAAGTAACATGCCAAGTAAGTCGGTTAATATTAATCTATCGACCCCAATTGGTTCACTAGAAATATACGTAGATAAACGAGAACAAGCTCGTGCAGAAAGGTTGATTGCTCAAACCCCAAGTATCTTAACAAAAGGCTATGCGAAAGGTACAGAGAAGTTTGGCAATCAACTTCTTCGTATAGTAAGGTGTAGTTTAAATACGGGTATACCTCCAAATGGTTCTGGAGTATCTTGGCCACCCCATTCTCCGAGTACCATTAAGAAGTATGGAGAACATACCATGCTAAACCTTACTGGTCAATATGCAAAGTCCGTTACCATAGTAAAAGGTAAGAAGAGGACTTTTGTAGGATTACCAATTGGAATCAGGAAGATTACCTACACAGGTAAGACTTCTAGAAAAACTTTGAATCAGATTGCTATCATGCTCGAGTATGGTAGTAGAGATGGTAACTTACCACCTCGTCCTCTCTGGGGTCCTGCATTTAAGGCTGCAGGTGGAAAGGCGGCCTTACAAAAGGAAATACAAAAGGAAATACGAAATGAAATCAGAAAAGAAATAAGGAGGGTAAAATAATGGCAGCAGATTTTGAAATATCCGCATTATCCGGAACAGGTACTGCCACTATTCGTGTAAAACCGAAGGCAATAAATGAAGACCGAGATAATATCAAAGAACAGATTCTCAAGGTAGTAGTACAGGGCGTAGAAAGAGAAGTAACCTTGGTTCAGAAAGCCAATACTACTCCTGCAGAATCCTGGGGTACTTATTGGAGTATTTCTCCAGACGTAACTACTCATACCTTTGATGGTACTAAAAAAGGTGAGACTTTAGAGATAGAAGTATATAGCTATCAACAAAAGTTCCTCAACAATGTACCCCAGGATGAATATCGGGCAGTAGATTGGAAAATCGAAACTACGGTAGATTGGTTAGAGGTAACTCAAGAAGTAGGGGAAGGTAATAACCCAGGAAAAGCTATTATCAAAACTCTATCAAGAAATAGTGAGTATCAGTCAGGTACTTATGACCCTATCGAAAGAACCGGAGTAGTTAAGCTAATTCAAAGCGAAAAATTTGAGAAAGCCCTTAATATAACCCAATCTCCAAGTGTTAAAGTAGTTACTTATGAAATTAGGCCAGTGGCAGGATTGGGTCACTCTGCAGCAAATAATCCTGCTGTGAAGACTGCTACCTTTAGAGGTTACATAGTGTACACTATAAATGGGGAAGAGGTAGCTACGTTTATTAGGCCCTTCAGAGTACCCAAGATTGGGGAAACAGTTAATGGTAATATCCCAAATCTAAGTGGAGAACCCATTCCTTGGAAACTATGGTTTACGAATTATCCTGCAGCAGCAACTACCAGTGTTGATGAATTAACCTGTACTGTTCATTATGACTGTAGGTTTTTTGGAATTTTATACATTCTAGTAGTCGATGCTCAAATACAAGTAGGGGATGGCCAAGTAAATTGGGTAAATGCAGATGAAGGACTTAGAGTTATCCCTGACCAAGCTTAATTATGGTAAATTCAGAAGAAGTAGTTGAGAGAACATTCTATATATGTCTCCTCAGCACAATGCTAGAAATGGGTCTTACCTTAAATCCCGAAGACTTCTTACCTTTGTCTCAAGAAAACGAAAAACGTTTCGCAGAGGCTATCAAGGGTATGCCTAAGTTTATACCTTTGTTTGGTATAGGGAATAATCAAGTAAAAGGACCTAAGACTCTTCCCAGAATAACAATCGAACTGCAAGGTTATTATGCTGGTGATATTGGAGTGAACAAATATATCATCGGTGATAAGTTAGAAGATGGTAATTACCAAGCTTCAGAGTTTCCCTATGAAACTAAAGATATCACAGTTGATATACACCTCGTTTCTCAAACACAAGCAGATATGAGATTATTGCATACAATCTTATATACTGGCTTACCTGCTAGAGGATATGTAAGACCATACTTTAATGACTTAGAGGAATGGAGCAAGGGCAGGCTTGACCCAACCGGAAACCTATTCATTGAAATTGGTAATTATTATGATCATCACGATGTAGAACATGGTATACTTGAGAAGGTATATACCTACGTATGTAAAGATGGTATTCTCCCAGAAAAGCTTTTGGAAGAAGGTACACTTACACCTATCAAAGATATTACTGCTCTCATTGGATTGTTCGAACAAAACGAAAATGAAATGCTAGAGTTGAAGATACCTAAGGAATAGGTACAATACTCTAGGGTATAAATTAAACGAGTAATTAACTTTAATCACAATAGAATTATGCCAACTTCACCTCATGTAGATTTTAAGTTTAAGAACAACAATGTTCTTCAAACTACTCCTATGTTAGGAGTTTCTTGTGTATTGGCTAGAACTACTAAGGGCCCATACGATGACCCCTCAGAAATCATCTCTACTTTCTCTCAGTTCCAAAGGATTTATGGTTCTGAGATTGTTCCCGATGGTTCTGTATCAAATATCGAAAAAGCCTTGACAGGTGGTTCTAAGCTTCGTGTTATTCGAGTACTTGGTAAGGGAGCTACCCAGGGTACAGTGGCTGCAACTGCAGCAAGTAAAACAAAGGCTGCTGCTAAATCTGAAGAGGAAGGTATAGTACCGGCTTCTGCTACTCCAGACCCGGCTACACCTGCAGCACTCATCACAATTACCTCAAGTAGTACTACCTATAGCTTAGGCTTAGTAACCAAAGGCTATGGAGACCCAATCGGTAGTACTGATAGTTTCCAGGTAGGTTTCTACAAACAGGCTAACACCCTGTATTACAAAATCTATTCTGGCAATGGGCAGGTACTTGAACAAGGTCCAGTAATCACTTACAAAACTGCAGATGAAAACAATGATACTTCGGTAGATTACCTGGCTCTTAGTGCATTTGCTAAGAATTCAGAATATATTAAGCCGGTAGTAGTTGGTTCTTCTTTCGAGAACCTTATCAAATGGCTTACTGATAATGTAGATGGTACTAAGAATGCCATCACATTAACCGTAGGTGGTGCTGCTCCTACCAAAGATGAAAAGAAGTTCACCGGTACTATCGGTTCTGCAGGTTCTACACCTACTGCCGAAGAATGGGTTGCTTCTCTGGACTTCGTAAAGGATTACACTGATTTCTATCAGTTATTCATTTCCCATATTTCTCAACACCTTACTGCTGATGCAGATATACTCAAGGTATACAAGGCTGCTGCAGATATGGCAAAGGAATTGATGGAATGGGTACTCTATATCGAAGTTCCGAAACATCTTACCCATTATACTCAGGGTACTCAGGCCAGAAACTACGAAGCTCAGGTAACTTGGGTACAGACTTGCTTGGGCACTGTAGGTAACTCTAAGTACATTGCCTACTTCGGTGGTGGACTTAAGTACTACAATGAAAACGGTAATCTTCAGGATTCCGATGTAGTAGGTACCATTGCAGGTTTGGGAGATGCTTCTGCTACTCAATACGGACCCTGGAAATCCTTTGCAGGTATGAACCGAGGAGTTATTGGGGATGCCGTTGGACCAGTATGCCCGAACTATGGTTCTCCTTCTCGGTATTCAGAATTGAATACTCTGGCCCAGAATTACATCAATGAAATGGTAATCAAGGATACTCCAGATGCAGGCAAACAAACCATGCTTTGGCATTGCTTCTCTTCTCAGGTAAAACAAGATTCAGAACGATTCCTTTCAATCGTAAGACTGAACTTGTATCTGAAGAAGTTTCTTCGCCCTGTACTTAACAAGTACATTGAAGAGCCTAATGTTTGGAGTACTTGGAAGAGAATTTGGTTGGAGGTTAAACCTACACTAGACTCTCTGGTAGATGAAGATGCCATGACAGAATATACCTGGATGGGTGACCAAGATGCAACCTCTTGGGATGATCTCTCAGTTAACAACGAGGCAGATGCTCGTCAAGGTAAGTACCGTGCTATCCTTAAATATAAGGATGTAGTTCCTATGCAAGAGGTAACTATGGAGATTGTAATTGATGCAGCTTCCAAGTCTGTATCAATTGTGGAATCAAGTAATAACGCTTAAACAATTATAACGATGGGAGCAAAAGTAAAAAATCCACGGAAGAAGTTCTTGTGGAGTATCATGTTCCCCAAGCACCCTATCAATACTTATCTGTTCCAAACTTGTACTTTGCCAGATGTAGAGATTGACCAGGTTGCTCATGGGGATGTCAATAGAGACGTTAAAACTCCAGGTAGGGTTTCAGTTGGTAATCTTATCGTAGAGAAACTTATGACTACTGCAGGTTCAGATACCTGGCTTCATGATTGGCTCTATGCTTGCCAAGATATGATTGCCGGTGGGGGATTACCTCCTGCTCAGATATGGGAAACTGCAATCGTAAATGAACTTGCTGAAGACGGAGTCTCAGTTCTTAACACCCATATCTTCGAAGAGGTTTGGCCCTGTAAAGTTACTGGCTTAGACTTGGACAGAATGGCTTCAGAGAATACCATTGAGTCCATTGAGTTCTCAGTTGGTACTGCAGATAAATACTAATTCCTTAGTCTATTTTCACTAAGATTCGGTGGAGGGGTGGGATTCCTGAGATAGGATGTCTCACCCCTTTCTTGTTGTTATAGGGAATACTATGAACATTTGTAAACATAAAAAGTAATTAACATGGAATTTAGAACATTTGGATTTATCGGACCGTCTGGTTATAAATACCAGATTAGAGAACAGAATGGTGCTGATGAAGATATTCTCAGTAACCTTTCAGACATGAAAACTTTGATGAACCTTACCAAGTTCATTGCAGCAATCGTAGTAGCTACAGATGCAACACCCAGTGGGAAGTTAACCATTGAGGATGCACTTAACTTACCAGTTAATGACCGGTACTGTATTATCTTCAATTCTCGAATCTTCTCTTTGGGAGACGAAGTAGAATTTGAATATGATTGGGGAAAAGAAGGAGGGAAGGTTATGTATGGCCAAGATCTTCACGAATATCTTTTTGATTACGGTCAGGTACCTTCTGAAGAAGAGCTCAAGGAAAAACCGGATGCCATTCCTTTCTACCCGGAAGGTAAAAAACTTATGGACCATGAGTACACTCTCTCTTCAGGTAAGCTTATCAAATTCGACTGTATGACTGGTAAAGGAGAACAGATGTTCATGGCTTTGCCTATGGAAAAACAAACAAAGAATGCTCCTCTCCTTTGTCGTAATCTTTACTTGAATGTAGATGGCAACTGGGAGAAGGTATCAAACTTTACACCATTCAGTGCAAAGGATATGGCTGAGATGAGAAAGTATATCCTATCTATAGACCCAGTATTCAAAGGGGATTCTCATATCACCCATCCTGAGACTGGGGAAGAAAGAAACTATCCTATAGCTTGGGCACCTAATTTTTTCTACCTGACGGAAGAGTAAGTTTAGAAAGTGATTTTGTTTATATCACTAGAGCCGAGATAACCTTAGATTATTTCGGCTTTTTACGTCTTCCGTATAGGATAAGAAAAATATTTAAGGATATGGCCGAGCAATATTATAAACAGATTAAAAAGAAAACGAAATGATAAATGCCAGTAAGAGTGTAATAGAGGTCGGTGTTGCCATGGTTTTAAGAGACCGATTCTCTCAGGAAGCTGGTAAGATATCTGGTTCATTTAGAACTATGATGAACGATATGAATACCTGGAACCGAGGTATTCGGATGTCAGCTTCTAATTCACTAGACTTCGGAATGCAGCTCGTAGGGGGAATGGCCAGGGCCTATAAATACTCTGCAGGTGTTCAAAATGAAGTTTGGACTGCTTCGAAGATTGCTGGTGCTACCATTGCAGAACAGAAGGAGATGTTACAATTGGCAAAAGATGTCAATGCTATGACACCTCTTACTGCTTCGGATGTTGCATCAGGACAAAGATACCTGGCTATGGCAGGTAATAAATTCGATGCTATTAAGGAAATGATTGGGCCGGCTTCTAAGCTGGCTTCAATCTTTACAATGACAGTGGGAGGTAAAGGTGGTGTAGCTGACTTGATGACTAATATCATGTCAATGTACCAAATCCCAATGACTGAAGCCGCTAGAGTAACCGATGATTTATATACTGCAGTTACTAATGCAAATATATCTTTACAGGACTTAGCTCAGTCCATATCTTATGCGGGAGCAGATATGGCAACTGCTGGTGTAGACCTTAGGCAAACTGCTGCGGCTATTGGTGTATTGGGAGACATGGGTATACAAGGTTCTATGGCTGGTACCTCTCTGGCAAATATGATACGTTACTTACAACTATCTCTTGTTAACCAAAAGAAGAAAGGCTATAACGCTTTAGCAGACATGGGCTTAAGTCCAGATGACTTCTTCGATGCTCAAGGTAATCTTATTGACCTGTACTCTGTATATCAGAAGTTTGCTAAGGCAGCAGTAGATATGCCTTCTCGTGTCGAAACCCCAACATTCTTCAATATCTTTGGTGTTCGTGGTAATCGTGGTATGCTCCCAGTACTTAGAGACATTGCCTCTGGTAGAGATAAAATGGGACAGATACTTGCTACCTATAATAAGAACATGGGTGCAGTTAACCGGATGAATGAGGAAAGACTTAAAACCGATGCAGGTGTAATTGACCAATGGGAATCCTCACTTGAGAACTTAACGGTAACTGCAGGTGCTGCAATGGGTAGAGTATTTACTCCAGTTCTCCAATTCGGAGTTAAGTTCCTGGACATAGTTAATTCTATTTCAGAAACTTGGGGAGGTAGTTTTGCTTTAAGAGTAGCTGCTACAGGTGTAGTAGTAGGTACAATAGTTGCAGGCTTTAGGACTGTACGAGGCGTCATAAGGTCAATAGGTTACCTACAAACTATAGCTACTGCTTCTACCGAAGGTATGTCAGCTGCGGCTATAAAGACCAATATCCAATTTGCCATCATGGAAGCTCACCTGGTAAGCATGGTTAACCTTATGAGAACTATGGTTCAACTCCAGATGATGTCAAGTGGTATTGGTATGAATAGCAAGGGTAGGTTCTACAATATGTCAAAGGGTATATATGTTAAAACACCTAACCCAGGTGTACCAAGGGCAACTACTATGGCAGGTAATCTTATTGGAGGTGCAGTCGGTGGAGCTGCTACTAATGCTGGTAGTAGAGCAGCAGGTCAGGTTGCTGCTAAAGGTTTAACTGGTATGATGGGTAGATTTATGGGGTTCTTAGGAGGACCCTTGGGTTTAGCCATTAGCATAGGTTTACCTCTATTAATCGAGGTAGGTGGTAGACTTATCAGTTCGATAGATAAAAATACCGATGCTCAGAATAACAAGGAGGATGACCCCTTAGCTATCAGAGCTCAGAATGAAGAAAGGTTTATCAATGCCATGAAGTCTGCCATCAGGGATGGTTTAAAAGAGGGCAAGATTGGTATTACAATTGATGGGCAATCTATGGGTGACTATTCCCTTGGTAGTCAACAGGATTATACTGGAGTAGTATTAGGATTATAAACTAAAATATTATGGCTAGAATATTAGGACAGGCAGCTGGTAAAGTTGTTGAAAAATACAATGACCTTACTCGAGATACAGCAGGTGTTCTTACTGGCCCTTTGAATAAACTTTGGAGAGCTCGGATATTACTTAACCGAGCTACTTCTACTCTTCCAAAAGATAGTGCTCTCAAGGGTAAAATCTATGACCCTAATGGGGTACCCGGAGAAGCTCAGATATCTTCTAAGAACCCAACTCTGAACAAACAACTCCAGGCAAAATGGAGAATGGAATTACAATTTCCAAGGATGGAGGAAGGGGAAGGAGTAGACCCAGCAAAGGGTAATAAGAATACCACTAACTACAGAAACTTCGAAGTAAAGGCAGACATCCGATATCAAAACGAAGTACGGATTTATAACATGTCTGCTAACCCAACCCAATATATTACTTTACAGAATCGACCTCCCGAATTAGATTTTCGAGGAGAAACTACTTGGGCAACTATTAAGTCTATGGGTCGTAATACACCTATGTATCATTTCACTGGAGCTGAAGATATCATTCAATTTAATGTATCTTGGTTCTCAACTACTTTGGATAACCCAGAGGAAGTGATAAATAAATGTAGATTACTTGAAGCCTGGACGAAGGCAAACGGTTATCAAGCAGCACCTCCAATAATCCAAATCGAGTGGGGAGATTCTGGTATATTCGAAAATCATTATTATATCCTTACCTCTGCAACCTATACTCTGAAGAACTTTCAGAATGGTTATAGAGTAAGGGTACCAGGTAAACTTGCTACATTTGGCAATGGTAAGTTATTGCCTGCAGCAGCAACTCAGGAATTAATCTTCAAGAGAGTAAGTGCTTATAATTTATCCTATGGAGATTTTATTAATACTGATTCACTTAAGAAGACGGAGGGCATTAAATATGATTGATACATCTCAATATTTAAAAGGTGCAAGTCCCTATAACCAGGCCTATGTTTTAAACTATGGCGATGGAGATTATTCTTTAGAGGCAGTACAGACATCAGTACCTTCTTCTAACGATGATCTTCAACATACCGTTAAGGATGGTGAGACTTTGCAGAATATTGCTTATCGGTATTATGGGGATTCTGGTAAATGGTTTCTAATTGCTGAAGCAAATACTATCCTCAATCCATTTAAGGAATTAGAAAGTGGAACCATTATAAAAATCCCAGTGTATGCCGGCTAAACAGAAACCTATATTGTATAATGGAATGGGCCAACCTTATTTGGCCCTTTTCGATTTTAAAGGAATGCCTATTAAGAATCCTCTTACGGGCATTCCTCTTGGAGCGTATATAAGTACCTGGAATTATAAATACGATGAAGAGAAAGAGAATTTGGCTACCATCACTTTTGATACTGGCAATCCAGATACCGTAGATATCGAGGCTTTACAAGAGGGTCAGGTAATCTGCCTTCAGTGGGGTTATATTTATCCCGATGGTCAATTCGTATCTGGTCCCATAAAGGTAATCAAGGTAAGGGACTTCGAAGATACTTTTGATTCTACAGGTACTCATGTAACTATTAAGTGCATTGATTCCACAGGTGATTTAAGGTATCAGCCTGCTTATAACTTTTCGGATATGGAAGGTTATAAGTTATCTACCTTCTTGGACAATGGTTGTGATAATTCTACTGGTGTAATCATAGAAATCTTTCAGTAATGGAACAACAGATAATAAGTAATAAAGTATATGAGTCACTACAAGTGCCTACAGAAAATACTCGAACTACTACTGGAAAGGTGCTTTATGCTAACCGGTTTAGTGGAGTAGCTCAAGTAGCTATGCCTGAGGATTTAAAGGCTTTAATTGATAGCGACTTTGGTTTGGTGGGTAAGAATATCTTGGTTCAATTAGAACAGAAGATGAAAGGTTATACTAATGGGCCTTGGTATGTAGATTCCAGGGATGGAGTTATCTATATACATAATCGTAAGTTCAATGAGGAACCAGTTCATACTTATACCTATCAAGGTGAGAATGGTGAGGTACTTAGTGTATCTTTTGCCATGGAGAACATTACCAAAAGAGTTAAGGCAACTCTATCTCCTTTGGTAAGTCCAGAGACTAAAGACTTAAATGTAGTCACTACAGGTATAAAAGAACCAGAAGATAACAACTTACCTCAAGTAATGCCCAATGAGGCAAATGGTGTATACTACAAAAATTGGCCTACTTCAGTAGGTAAATATGGGGCAGAGAATAATCCCGAAGATATTTGGAAAGTACGAAGTATTCAGGTAGAACATGCTCTAGCTAATGAGATGAATTTCAAAGCAGCGGTTGCAGCAGAGAAAGAATTGAATTACGATTGGGATAGTGACGTAGCTGAATACAATGCTGCTAACCCTGCAGAAGCTTATAGGAATGGTAAACAGAAATATCTAGATGAGATGAGCCTTACTGAACTAAAAGAAGCCATCAATCAAGCAGTTTCTAATTTACCAAGTGACCGTAGATTAGCCGTACAACAAGCATTACGTAATTCAAAAACAGGTAAAGAGTTAGAGGCTAATCTTTATAAGATATTGAAGAATGAGAGGTATCTATTTGAAGGTGAAGACCAAATGACTTACATGACTGTAGAAGATGTAGACCCAAGAGATTATGACCCTCAACATGCTAATAAGGGAGGTGCTACTGCTTGGGGATCTGAAGACATGGCAAGTGTAAATCGAGGTATACAAGCTTTAAAAGATGACCCGTATGCAATCGTAATAGATGACACTCCAGTTATCAAGTATAAGAACCCTCTTAATAAAAGCTTGGGAATTTACAGTATCAGTGTGAAAGTACAACATTGGAAAAAGGCTAATATGGATGTGCCCATCTATAAGCTTTATCATAACCTATTTAGTAGATATGGGGGAGCCGATAAATATGCTTGGGCAGCTAATGCTAATGCTAATGGCGGTTTAAAGCATACAGAGAAACGTATTGTATGTAAAATGCAAGTAGTGGGCAGACCTTCTCTAGCATCATCTCAGATTATCATAATTGAGAATGTAGGTAAACGTTGGTCAGGACCTTGGTATATTAAACAGTGTACTCACTTTATGGATGCAGGTCAAGGTTATGTAACTAATTTAGAATTAGTTAAGAATGCTGGTAAATCAGGTTCAGTTACAGCTAAGTCCGGTTTATCTACTCAAACTATTGTAGCCAATGAAGCTAAGGCAAACAGTAAGACGGATAAGGGTAAAGATAAAAAGGCTTTGAGTAATACTAATGAATTGGTACTTGACTTCACCTATAACGAGGTAGTATACTTCGTAGAGAACTTCATGGACAAGAATGGTCAATTAAAAGACTGGAGAGCTGCAGATGAGTTTATACGGAAGAAAGCTTACTATACCGAAGTAGTTGCAAAAGACCCACTTGAAAAAGCCGAAGGTATGATTATCAGTGAAGGTAATCTTACTACATCTACCGGTAAGTACATACCTGGCAATATTACAATCAAGGAAGTTCAGGTGCCAGATGATTATTGGGTTAAATTTGATTATCAGGCAGTGGCCATGAAGAACTACAAGGAATACCTAAAGAGAAATAAGATTAAGTAATTATGGGATACGAAACTGCAAAGATAATAACCGAAGAAGGCCTAGAAGGCCTTGGTAGGTACTACTCAGTTTATCGAGGTATAGTCATAGACAATGAAGATACTGAGAAGAATATGAATAGGGTGAAAGTATGTATCCCAGAAGTAATGGGAGGTACTTTTGCATGGGCCTTACCAAAAGGACAACATGGTTCAATTAGTACAGGCTTCAAGTTCTTGGCTCCTAAGATAGGCGATATAGTTTTTGTTACTTTCGAATTCGGAGACCCAACTAAACCTCTTTGGGAATATCATGGATGGGGATTACAACAAATCCCTGAACCCTTGAATGGGCCCAATAAGATGGGCTTAGTTACTCCAGAAGGTAATCTGATTGTTATTAATGACGATGAAGGAACTCTGAACTTATACTTCAATGGTACTGTGTCAGTATACTCTGAATCAGATGTAGTGGTGGCTTCTAAGAAAAGCATTGGTATTAACTCAGGTGATACCGTAGTAATAAATGAGGGAGAAAATAGAGGTATCATCAACATCGAACAGCTAACCGAGAAACTAAACCAAACGGTTAAGGAACTCGAACAATTAAGAAGTATGTTCAACTCTCATGTACACTCAGGTGTAACTACTGGACCAGGTTCTTCAGGTCCTACTGTAACTCAAGTAACTAAACCATTCTCACAATTTCAGATTGATGATTATGAGGATAAATCTTGTATACACTAATGGAAAAGAATTACTTCACAGATATAGTTGGTATAGGAGTAACGTTTCCTATTCAACTTACTCGAAACGAAAAGGGAGAAACCGGTTGGTACCCAGTAAATGGGGATTTCAAACTTATCCGGGATAATATAAGTGCTATCCTATATTACATGATTGGCCAGAGATTTCGACAGGAAAACTTTGGTAGTAAACTTTGGCAATGTATTGAGGAACCAAACTCACAAGCCCTAAGTTTTATAATTAAAGAGTTTTTAAAACAAGCCATAGGTGCATGGGAACAGCGAATAACCTTCCAAAGCATCACAGTTACTAGAGTTGATGCAAAAATACATATAGAAGTAGCTTATGTAGTAAATGGAACAAATTCTAGTCAGTACCTCGACATCACCTATGATCACTCGGATAATTCATTAAATACACAATAATATGGGAATCACAAATAAATGGCTTAACCCATACCAGAGGTCTTACCAACAGATTAAGGCCAAGCTGGTAGAATCCCTTATGGGTCTCAAGGACAAGGATGGTCAGAAACTCATAACGGACTATTCGGAGGGAAACATCCTTATTATCATTCTTTCCTTGTTTGCAGCGATTGCTGAAGTACTACATTACTATGTAGACAATATGGCAAGGGAAACTTTCTTATCTACAGCTCGTAGATATGATTCGGTAGTTAAACATGGTGCCTTGGTAGATTACCATGCTCGAGCAGCGATTGCCGCTACCGTAGATGTAATCTTATCTAGAAGCATTACTGGTAACTCTATTGGTGCAAAGTTAACCATACCACAAGGAACTCTATTTACAGACCAAAGTGGTAATAGCTGGTTATCTGCCCGAGATGTTACCTGGTATTCAAATGTAACTACCTGCAAGGTACCAATTATTCAACATGAGAAGTATACTACAAGTGCTCTCAATAACATGGTAATACCTACAGGAGATAGAGTACAACTTAACTTGGGTACATTACCCAACGGTAAGTATTATGAACATGGCTCTATGTCTTTACAGATAGGTGGGGAATCTTGGGTATTGGTAGAAACCTTTGCAAAGTCTAAACCTACGGATAAACACTTTATGGTATCGGTAGATGAATCTCTAAACCCATATATAATGTTTGGAGATGGTACCTTTGGTAAGAAACCTGCAGCAGGTGCAAAGATAACCAATGTGGTATTCTACTTAACCAATGGTTCTCAAGGTAATGTAAAGAGTAATACCATTACATCAGTACCCTCAGTTATATCCTCATCAATCACTGATGCTACAGTAAGTAATGCTTATGATGCAGGAGGTGGTTCTAATTATGAGAACTTCACTATGCTCAAGGAACATATACCTTTGAGTGTTAAGACTCTGGGAGTAGCAATTACCAAAGAGGATTTCGAAAGCTTGGCAATGTTAGTTGATGGGGTTAACAAGGCAAAAGCAGATTACGAATGTGGTAGAAAGCTTACGGTATATATTAGCCCAGATGGTGGAGCAGTAGCTTCTTCTGAGTTAATTAGTAGAGTATACAACTTACTATCTCAGAGGGCTCCTATGACTACCTGGCTCAAGGTTAAATCTGCAGGAAAAGTTCAAATCATCCTGGAGATGGATGTCACTGGAAAGAAGTCTTATAAGACTGCAGAGATACAGACACAAATCCTTACAGCATTATATAATGCCTACTCTCCAGAACAAGCAGAGATTGGAGGAAGCGTAAGGGTATCTGATATCTATGCTCTGATTGATAATCTGTCTACCATAGATTACCTACACCTTACCAAGTTTTATATCAAGCCTTGGCCTACTACCATTTATGGTAACAAGGAACTTGCATTGGGACAGTTCAAATTGAATAAGGCTACTGGGTCTATGACCTACTTCATAACCTTCAATTCTTCTACAACTTTTACAGTACGTTCAGTATCGAATGGTTATGTAGCTACAGGTTCTGTTGGTAGTTCACTCCAGGTAGTAGATAAGGCAAATGGGTTTGACTTCTCTCTGGATATACAGAACAACAGTTACCAATCCGGGTACCGTTATTCAATTACCGTATCAGAACCTAATCATGATTACGAAGACCCCGGTTTTAATTTACCGGTATTCGAAAATGCTTCACAGTTAACACTAACCGTAAATGAGATAGTATGATAAACCTCAAAAACCTAATTGATTTTTTACCATTCGAATATAAGGACCAAGATACTTATAAGGTAAATGGTAAGGGCATTCTGGAGAGGTTTCTAGAAATTTGTGGAGAGCATTTTGAAGATTATATTACTAAAGACATTGATAACATTCTGGATATTATCGATATAGATAAAACTCCAGACATGTATCTCAACTTTCTTTGGCAATTCCTCGGAGAAATGCCCTTCGCTTATGGGAACACAATAGATGCCCAGAAGTGGTCAGAGTACTTTAATGGTTTCTACTCAGACAGTAAACTCCAGGAATTATCAAAGCTTTGGATAATACCAAAGGAGGGGCCTTTCACTTTAACCAGTACTCAAGTAAGAAATATTCTAAGATATTCGGTATCTCTATTCAAGATACGAGGTACAGCTGAATTCTTCGAAATAATGATGAGGCTATATGGGTTAACCTGTACAGTCTCAGACCCAGCTAAGGCAGATTCTTACGACGGTTGGATAAAAGGTCACCCTTACTTTGACCAATACTTCTTGTATGATGACAAGTATTCTTATGATAATACTTTCGATTGTTCTCAATGTATACCGGTAACATTTAGCCTTACAGGTCATGGGTATACTTCGAACTCTGAGGCATTCAAAAGATTTAGGGAAGCTGTAGAAAGTTTCTTCCGAAGATTCATACCTTACCATGTATCATTCAATATCCAATATGGGTTTACGGTAAATGATGGGTATGCAATCAAGGCAGAATTAGTAAATCCTGACCAACCAAATCTGATAACTTCAGAAGTATATGAAGTACCTGTTATGGTAACCGTAACTGCTGATTGGCCTAATGCTGATTTAAGGTTTCAGATATCAAGTGATAAGGTAAATTGGGGATATACAAAACATCCCAGTGGTTTTGTATTTAATATACCAAGAGCGGGTACTTATTATTTCCGAAGCGTTGGGGATAATTCCAAGATAACCCAAATCACCGTAGGTCAAGAATCTTATAACAGGGTATACTCAATTACCTGTGACCCAGTTACTGCAGAGATAACACCATCAAAGCTAAGTGTGTATACGGTAGTAAGGGCTAACGTATCATATAAGGGACAAATCAAAACTTGTAATGTTCGATTGTCAGGAACTGACCAAGTAAAAGTATCAGGAGCAACTTGGGAATTTAAAGAACCCGGTACTTATTACTTTGAGATTGTAGAGTTCCCAGTAAAACAAACTTCCTTTGTAGTAACCAGACAAGAGATTACTTATAAAGTAAGATGTACTCCATCAGAGTTTCGAGTTGGTGATAAACAAAGTATAAGGGATGCAACTACTACTCTAACCATCGAATCTAATTACCCGGAATCCTTTACTGGAGACTTATACTGCAGGTTGGTAGGTGACACTAAGTTATTTAAGAATGGAGATAAGTTTACTGCCAGCAGTTATGGTACCTATAAGTTTAGGTGTACTCTTGATAAAAGGGAAACCGAAGAAGGTGTAGGTATCTTCGAAGTAACTTCTGGTAAGACCGCAATCTATAGAGTTAGTATTAACCCACCATCTTCTACTTTGTTTAATGGTTCAGCCAAGACCACAGTAAGTATTCAACGTATCTCAGGTAATGGTAATGACTACAGAGTAAGAGTAGTAGAAACCGGGAAAGTATTCGATGCTAAGAATGGTTATGTATATAATACTAATAGGTCAGGTACTTATACTTTCCAATCTGTAGCTTACCCATCTGCAAGGACTATCTGGACCGTAAGCAATTCTCCAACAGTATATAAGAATAAGTTAAAGATAGTTCCTTCAGATACTACCGATGAACATTGGCAAGAACCAAATTGGACTTTACCAGAAGACCAAATCGATGATACCTATGCAGTATATGCTTTGGTGGATGAGAAGTCTGCTTGTAAGTTCTCACTGGAAGAAATGAAGAACGGAGTAAATGTAAATGGTACTGCTACTTGTGATGAGACTGGAGAAACCTATAATCTGGGTGAAGAGATTACTCTTACCAAAGCAGGTACCTATACTTTCGTAGCTGATGATGGTTCTTCTCTAAGATGCCAAGTAATCCTGGAAGATTATCCAACTATCATTGAGATATCTTGTACTCCAGAGTATGCCGAACTAAAGGGTACTGTTAAACAAGTATCTACCTTAATTAAGTGTACTTCGAATAAACCAGATTTCGATAGTAGAATTAGGGAAGTGGGCAAGGTTAATACCTATGATGCTGGTGGACAAGGTTATGAATTCATTACTGCTCAAGCAGGAGAATATATCTTTGAATCCGTTGCAGATACTTCTAAGAGAACTAAGTTCACAGTAGTAGATGCAGACCTATTAAGTGTTAATCCTCAAAAGTTGGAATGGGAATTCGATGACCTATCGGAAAAGACCTTCACCATTACAACCTACAGTAATCAATCTTGGCAAATAGTAGAACAATGATAAATACAATCGATAGAATCACTGAGACCACAACTCAGCCTTTATTCAAGACATTTACTGTGACATTTACTGTGGGCATATTGGGAGAGTTAATTCAAATTCTTTATAATTTGAGATGGATGATAGTACTGGCAATAATCTTAATCCTATCAGATTTATGGTTTGGAGTATCTGCCAGTAGAATCCAAGGTATAGAAATTCGAAAGTCTAGAGCTGGAAGAAGAACTCTAAATAAGATAGTAGATTATATCTGCTATGTTTTATTGGGAGCTGTACTTGGTAAGGCCATAGGCGAACCATACGGAATGGACCCAATCGTAGTATCTATTACAGTAATGGTATTATGCTATTGCTTTGAAGTAGATAGTATCTATGGTCATATCTGCGAAATACATGGTATCAAAAAGAAGTACAGTATATGGAGGATTCTCTTTAAATTGTTAACCTTCAAGTTTAAGGATTTGGGTGAAGCATTTAAAGATATGGCAGAACAAAAGAATAACTTTAAAAATAACAATAATGAAGACGTACTTTAAGTATGAAGGTATCATTAAATCAAAGGAAGCAGCAGAGGCAATTGCTGCTCCCTCTGGTTTAGGACCATTCTGTGGTTTTGGCTCAGCCACCATAAATGGTAATAGGTTAACAGTATCTCCTCAGGGAGTATCAGGAAGTAAGTATGCTAATGTAATCAAAGACCGTATCATGGCAAGGTACATGGCAAAAGCTTCAGAAGATGGGGAATTACCTGATGTAAACTTTGGTTGTATCTCAAGAGATGGATATGTATTTATCTCTGATGATCAAACCCTTACCATTGAAAACATCCAAGGTACTCAGGGCTCAACTGAAGAGGTATTACTTTTTGCAGTACATACTACTATCTCAGAACCCGTAGATAATCCAGTAGACTTCGTAGCCTATTGGAATGAATCCTCAGAAAGCTTCTATGATTTATTCAAAAAGGCTAATGATATCTACTATCCGATTGCCGAGGCAAATCGTACTCCGAGTATACTTAATAGTGATGTATATTCCGATTATAATATGACCTATAGCAATCTTCTAGAGATGGTAGAGAGTGCTTGCCCTTATTACTCTAATAATAAAAATTCGGTTGTTCTTATTGGTATCTATGGTAAAGGAACCGATGCAATGACAAAACGAAATGAGAAGTTTGCCATCGTACCTTACCAGGGTAAATTCCAGGAGATACCCTTTACTACTGCAACTCACAGTTCATTCAAAGAATCCATAAAGAGAACCGAAGAAATGAATACTGGGTTCCCAGTAGTAGATGAAGCAGGTAATACATTGAACATCAAACAATACATTGATGCTCAACTCGAGGCAATCAGAAAAGAGTTTGCCGAATCCCTGAGTACTGCTAATCTCCCAATCGGTTCTATTATCCTCTGGGAAACTGATGTAATACCTGAGGGTTGGGCAGAATATACAAAGGCATCTGGTAGAATAGTTATAGGTTATCAAGCAGGAGGTATTCAAATTGGTGATGAAACTATGTTGCAGAATGTGGGAGATTATTATACTCCTACTCAGGGTAACTTCCTTATCCAGATTAAGGGTGATGATTTGCCTAAGCATAGACATGCTCTTGGTGTATCTAAAGGTAAGCAGGATAATGCTAACGACTGGGAGAACGTTCGTCCTCAATCTTTCTTTAATAGAGAGACAGGTTTAAATGGTGACTTTGGTAGAGGAACTCCAACTAAAGGAATCCAGGATGGTGCTATTGTAGTGAGCTGGAATTTGCTTGGTGAAAGTTTCTTACAAGAGACTTCGGTAGAGACTCTGAATATCGAAAAATTGCCACCGACTATTACATTACGATATATCCAAAAGATATCATCCTAAGTAACTTCATTTCACTTCATAATATAGATTGAATTAGTTATTAGTATTTGACACTTTACAAATCGTGTTTGCATAGTTGATTTTGAAAATCTGTTGGGAAGGGACGTTGGGAAACGTCCCTTTTCTTTTGTGTTAATACTTAAGTTCTTCCTTAGCTCTATCTTCCCAGTATTGGATATCTTGTCTAAGTTCTGAGATATATCTCATAGAATCATTAGTCTTAGGCATTTCGAAAAACTCTATAAGCATTATGTTGGTAATTCGAGTACTATCTCCAAGCCTCTCTTTAATAAAAGGAGGGGGAGTTAATAATACCTCGAATAGGAGATAGGCATCGGGAGAAAGTTTATCCTTCATATACTTATACATCATATCAAGCATTTCGGATTTAGCTTTCTCTTGTTCACTATCATCCTCTAATTCTTTGTCATTATCAAACAAATCATCAAGCTTAAAGAGATTTTGATTATACTCTGCTTGTTCTCCGTATGCCGAACGAAGTAGTTTATTCTTGAATGTACTAAGTGATGCAAGGATTCTTGCTTTAAGATGTTCTTCAGTACATTCACCATAGTATTTGTTGAAAACAAATAACATCTTATCCCAGAAATAAGACTGAATGATATCAGGTGTAAGATTAAACCTTTTATAATCAATCTGTCGGGTAAGATTTCTGATTACTGGCTTACAAACTTTATAAAGTCTGTTGAATGTAGCTTCATCATATTCCTGCATAGGTTTTAATCTATGAAGCTCTGAGCCATTATTTCCTTTACTTTTTCCCATGTTCTTTTAAATATTCGTTATGCAAATATAAGTATTTTTTCTTATATAAAATAATAATATTAAATATACTTGAGCTTAAGGTAGTGGATTAGTATGTTTCTAGATAGTTGTCAACATGCTCAGAACTATCTCGGTACTATCAAAATCTATTAGTTTATAAATATTGCAATATAGATATGAAAAAGTTTAAAGATTCAGTTAAATTTAGTTTCACTCCGGACTTCCAGTTAGAGATACTCCGGTTCATTTTAAGGGATAAAGAAGGTGGTTTAGTCCTACGTCGGGTTAAATCAAGTTATCTGGTTCTCATAGAACATGCTCTTATATTCGAGGGCATATCAAAGTATTTTAAAAAGCAAGGCAAGATGCCTTCAGAAAATATCCTGAAGCAGGTGATAAAAGAATTGCTAGAATCAAAGGCATACGTCGATTTAGTAACTAAGGATGACTTGCCCAGTATTCAAAAACTGATAAGTAATCTGTATCATATTCCTTTATCTGATTCAGAATATATCAAGGAAAGGATATATCAGTTCTCTACTTACGTTGAAATGAAGAACCTAAATGATTCCTTCGACTTGGATAACTTCGAACAATATGAAGAGTATTCAAGGAAGATTGAAAAGGTACTACAGAAAAGTAAACCTAAGAAAGAGGATGAACCCATATATATGATACGAGATGTTACAGAAAGACAGTTTAAAAGACAATCTGAACCATCAGTAATACCTTGCCCATATAGGCAATTGAATGACCTTACCAATGCAGGAGGTTATCCAGAGCATTCTGTAAATGTGATATTGGATAAACCCAAAGCAAAGAAGACATTCTTTATGGTAAACCTTGCAAGAGGTTATCTCAGAATGAAGAAGTCAGTATTATATATAGATACAGAAAATGGTCAGGACCAAATCATGGACCGTTTCATTCAATCAAGTATTAATAAAACCAAGAAGGAATTATATTCAGGTGAATATGATAAACTCGAGGCAAAGCATTTAAGAAAGCTTGCAAGGTTCGGAGTTGAGTTGGTAGTTGAAAGGGTTCCTGCCATGATTACAGATGTTACGTATATCAGGGAGAAGATAATTCAATTGCGTAACCAGGGCATAGATATAAGGGTATTAATGGTTGACTATGCAGGTAAGCTTGCATCAATATCTAGAGACAGAGAGGATTTCGAAAGAATATCTAATGTATATGTAGACCTGCAAAACTTAGCAGAAGAATTACACCTGGATATTATATGGACTGCTCACCATATTACTCGTGAAGGTAAGAAGCATAGACTTACCCGATATGATGAAAATGATATCTCTGGGTCAATTGCCATTGTACGTAATGCCCAAGTTATCATGGGTCTTAACTCTACCGAACAAGAAGAGAAGGATAATATTCTTCGAGCTGAGATAGTAGTACAGAGAGATGGTCTTCCTTCCGGTAGAGCTTTATTCAAATGTGATGTCGAAAGACAAAGATGTACAGAGTTTACCAAAGAACAACGTAAGCAATATGACGAAGTATATGGAAGTAAATTGGATGAGAAATTTAAGAAGAAAGATAACCCGGATGCCGATAGTAAGAAAAGGGAAAAAACTACTGGTGATATCTAAATGCAAGTTAGGTTATCATGAATGGGTTGCTGTATATTCTCATGAATGGGTTGCTGTACCTTCTTATGAATATAGGCAACGTCCTCGTAGAGCAATCTCCTCTCATAAAGGAGGTAGAAAGAAAGCTCAGTATTATATCAAAAGAAAAACCGAATATTATTGTAATAACTGTGGGAGGAAGAAAAGGTGAGAACAAAGAAAGTAGAGATAGTAAAGGATAGGTGGTCCGATGGATATGCCCTCGAAATATCTCATAATGGTTGGCAAACTACCTCCATAGGTAATCTGGATTTAGAAGACCTAAAAAAGATAAGAAAGGTTATTCGTAAAGAGATAAGGAGAATTCAGAATGAAAATAACAAATCAATTTAAGTCTAAGCTCCGTACTTACTTTGTTAAAAGACTTGGAGCTTACGATTATAGACATGGCTGGATGAGGGTCCCTACTTGCCCATACTGCGGTAGGGAACATAAGTTAGGTGTAAACCTTTCAATGTATCGAACCAATTGCTTTAGATGCAATGCTCACCCATCACCCTCTCAGTTGGTGATGGATATCGAAGGGTTTACAGAATATCATGAACTACTTAATTTTTTGAACAATGGACAATTTGATGAACTTACATTTAAGGAAGAGAAAATCGAACTTGCCGAAGGAAAACCAATCTACTTACCTGAGGGGTTTCGAAATATCTCAATCGGAAAAAGCCAACTTGCAAAAAGCATCAGAGGCTATGTTAAGAAGCGTGGATTTGATATCAGTAGCTTTTCGAGATATGGCATTGGCTATGGCACAATTCAACCATTCTACGGGTATCTTATTATCCCCTTTTATTACAAGGGACAACTTAAATACTACAATGCCCGTAACGTCATTGGTAAGGGACCACGGTATAACAATCCTGACAAAGATATCACGGGTCTTGGAAAACAATTCATCATATTTAATCATGACGCATTGGAAATGTACCGGTCGGTATTCATATGCGAGGGAGCACTTAATGCTCTCACCATGGGGGATAGAGGCATTGCCACAATGGGCAAAGCTATTAGTGCCTACCAAGTTAATGAGCTACTTAAATCCCAATGCGAACGATTTATTATACTGTTGGACCCAGATGCCAAGCAATATGCCATCAACTTGGGTCTCAAGCTTATTAACTATAAGAAAGTCAAGGTGGTGTTTTTACCAGACGGTAAAGATGTAAACGACTTGGGTAAGAAAGAAACTCTAAAATTAATTTATAATACCCGGTACCAAAGTTATCAAGAACTTGTGAAACTCAGAAACTCATTGGATTAGGGAGTTCCTATTATAATATATAAATATATAAGAATATGAAAAGATTTATAAAGATTTGGGTTCGTGAAACTATTCAATTGTTTCTTATATTAATTGGGAATTAGGTATATTTTTTTGGGGTTATATACTGGTTAGATAGTTTTGGGATTATAGGTTATTTGGGTATAACCCTTTGGTCATTGTTTTGGTTAGCTGGGATTATAACTTTAGTAGAATTATAACTTTAGTAGAATATAAGAAGAAATGAGAGAACCAAGTATTCACATTACAAAGTCTCAATTCGAGGAAATATTAAATACCTTAGAGGTAAATAACTTCCCAGTTGAGGCTTTTTTTGTTATTGCTCGTAAGGAGGCAATAAATCATAGAGCAGTCTTAGTTTCTAACAATAAGAATACTAAGCGAGTTAAGAACATATTACTAGCATCTAAAGGAGATGCTGCCCTTGTTGCTGATATTTTATATGCAACTCGTATAAAGTTAAAGCATAGAGGAGTTCGTAAAATAAACGAAAGTAATTCTCGGGAATGGGCAAATTGTAAAAAGCTTGCAGAGATATGTAATACATTCTGTGAAGATTTTAAATTTGATACCCGGGAAGGTTTTATCAAATATATAGAGATTGGGTTAAAGAGAATGACCGATTATCGGAATTTGATGCAAAGGTTAATATCCATGCAGGATAATATTACCAATCAAGTAAGTGCTGAAATGGAATTAGCCGAAGATAATGACCCAGGTTATACTAAGGATATTCATGATTACTTTATTAAGAAGATAGCTAATGCTACTGGTATTTATGAATCCTATGAAAACCAACCTGAGAAGTATGTACACTTTATGAGGTTAGGTAAACTTATGGGAGAAAGAGATTGGAATTCTATCTGGTTCATAGATGCTCAATTTGAATCTCTTGCATGGTGCAATGGTTTACCAGAACCCAGTCAGATGTATAATGAGAAAGCAATCGAAAGATACAATAAGTATTTATATAAGAATAAAAATAAACAAACTCTGGAGACAGAACCTGAAGTAGAGGGGAGTCTCTGGGATAAAATTAGAAAGTAATATGAAAGGCTTACAATTTTTAGGCAATCGAGTAGAGGATGCAGCTAATGCTTTTATTGACGTCCTCAAGTATTCAGACCAGTCAGTAGAATATCCCGATTTTAAGGATATTGAACCTTGGCCCGATGAGATAGTTAACCTGTTCTATGTAATCTGGAAGAATGCTACATTCTCTGAGCTCAGTGCAATTATCATGTACACTCAGCAATCTTCTCGGTTTGATGAAATCTCAGAACTGATGCTGGGTATTGGTTTGGTAGAAATGAGACATCTCGATAAGATATCAGACTTTCTTCAAAAGGCAGACCCTTATGAGGATTATTCTACCATGAGTATCAATCCTAATATTGGGATTGGTTCTACTTGGGAAGAGGCAATAAAGATTGCTTTAAGTTCAGAGATGGAAACCATAGCTCACTATCGAAAGATTCAGAAAGCTATCCAACAATATGAAGATCGTAAAGATTATGATGATGTGAATTACTTTCTTGAGAAGTTAATTGCCGATGAGGAACATCATGTAAAATTACTCAAGGAAGTTTCTGGTAAAGAGAAATCTAAAGGTGTAACTGTAATCATCAAGTAATGGGTAAGATTATAATTCAGAATGGGAATATGTGCGAACTGGATTTACCTCTTAAGTTCGCACAGAAACTCTACCAGGAGTTTGCAATAAGACATCCCAATGCTTTCTACTTACGTACAAGGCAAAAAGGGATGCAGAACTGGGATGGTAAGATACATTATATTACCAAGACTGGTCAGTTTAAAATAGGTTTACTTCCCATGATATACGAAAAATGTATTGAGTATGGAATTAAACCTAAAGTTGTAGATATGCGACAACCTTTACCTAAAGTCAGTAAAGTTGTTACGAAAATAGGTAAGTATACTTTAAGACCGGAACAAGAGAAAGCTGTCAAGGCAATAATCAATAATACCATAGGAGGTAAACCTTTTCAGATTGGTGTTTTAGATTACACGGTTAATGCAGGTAAAACTCTTATCATGTCGTCTTTATATCTATCCTATAAGAAGCAGTTAAAGACTTTGCTAATAACTAATGACTCTGACTGGTTGAATCAAGCTAGAGAAGAATTCAAGCAATATCTCCCGGGAGAGAATATCACTTTCGTTCAAGGCAAAGTTTTAAATTGGGGTAACTTCACCATAGGTATGGTTCAATCTATTTCTCGTAATATGGGGTTTTATCAAAAGGAATTATCTCAGATTGATATGGTACTTATTGATGAAGCTGACCAAGGAGGTAGTAAGCAATATCAGAATGTGATTACTCGTCTCTTTAATACCAGAGTTCGTATTGGTTTATCTGGTACGATTTATATGAGTAAGCTTGCTAAGGATAAAGTTAAGAATATGAACCTACGTTGTTTCTTTGGTAATGTACTCGCTGAGTTCAAACTTAAGGATTCAATTCGAAAAGGTTATTCTACTAAGACCATCGTAAAGATGGTACCCGGTAAACCTTGGTATGGTAATTGGGAATCAGATTGTATATCCTATAAGGAAATATATGATGATACCATTACCGAAAATAAGATAGCAAGGAAGATGGCTTTAGCAAGATTAAAGTGGAATTTATCTTACGGCAGATATCCTGCACTCGTAGTTTGCAAGCATATTGCACACTGTGAAAATCTATATAAATTCTTTAAAAAGAAACTGGGAGATGCCTATAATATTGCCCATGTGCATGTTGATACTCCTACTAAAAGGAGACAACAAATTATGAAAGATTTTAGGGAAGGTAAAATAGATATCCTGGTATCAACTACAATCATTGCTCGAGGCAAAAACTTTCCTAAGCTTAGGTATTTACTTAATGCTGCATCCATGAATAGCCAAGAAAAATCAATTCAGTTCCTTGGTCGTTTGGTAAGAACCGATGAATCGAAATCCCGAGTGTATCTCGATGATCTTCACTATCCTGGCAATTACTTAGATAGGCATGGTAAACATAGGAAGCAATATTATCAGAGACAAGAACTAAAAGTAATATTGTTAGATAAGCTATGGAAGAAACATCCTAACCATAGCCTTACTAACAGTTAACTAGAAGTACTATGAGTATATACTTTTTCTCCGTAGGAGGAAAGGTATATTACGAATAAAGGACATAAGGCATTAAGATATGAAATACTTTATAATTATAGGAATACTTCTAATAGGATATTCAATATACCTCGATACTTATTGGAAATGTGACTTTTGTAAAAAGAGAGCACATAGAAAGAAGTGGAATAGAAATTATTCACGAGGTATCTTTATAGATTATTATATTTGCCCTCATTGCAAAAAGGATGGGCATACAGAACACCCATTAAGAGATTCATTATGATATTACAAAAAATACGAAAGTGGTTTACTAAACCAGTAAACACTAACCCTACTAATGTATTCAATTGTAGGGACTTGGTATGGATTACCAATATTAAGAGCAGTAGGTTTAACGTAGAAACTACGGTTTATTACTTTCAGTTATACTTCTGCTCAGGTCTGATAATCAAAGTCTGTCAAGATTCAGAAGATGGTACATACCAACAATTAGAGGAACTCAGGGAACTATTTATTAATAATATCGGTTTTTCTTATCTGCAAGTAGATGGGAAACAGTTCGATAGTGTATACATCAACGAAAAAAAAATAGATGACTAATGGCTAAGAAAAAGAAACAACTTCCAGACTTATCCAAGCAGGATATACTTACTCCTTTGGATGTATCTCAGCTTGGTACTAATGGAGACCCATGCTTTGGCATTGGGTATGATTTATCAACTAAAGAATGTAAACTATGTGGGGATTCAGAGCTATGTGCGTTCAAGATGTCCCAGAATCTGAACGTTACAAGGAAAGAGTTAGAACAGAGAAATCAATACAAAGATTTGGATGTATTAGAAGACACGGTTGGTATCAAGAAATACATCCGAGGCTTGATTCGGAAAGGGAAAGACAAAAAAGAGATTATTTCAAAAACGGTTGAGAAATTCGAAGTACCCAAGAAACGGATTAGAGAACTTTATAGAGAGTGTAATGAAAAAGCTTGATATGATATGGGCAATGCTTAAGATATATCTTAACAACCCAAACTATTTCGTAAAACAGAACGATGTACTCTCTGAGATTTGTATGGAGGGTGAAAGAGATGTTAACCGAATCTGCCATTCACTTGGTATTATTCCTCAAAGAGGATTAACCTTTGGACAATTACTAACTAAAATAGGAATTAACGTATGAACAAATTGAGATTTACAAAAGTAAGAAAGGTTCCCTCACCTTCAAGAGGCAATGCCGGAGATGCTGGTTTAGATTTTTATATCCCAACTAACCTTACACCCATAGAATTAATGGGTACTTCGGTAAATACCGAACAACAAATTCGGTATGAGTTGGAGGGAGGAGATTTTATTAAGACAATCATTATCCCTCCCCATTGCCGAGTACTAATTCCATCAGGTATCAAGGTATTAATTGAACCCAGAGAGTCTATGTTGATGGCAGCAAATAAGTCTGGTATATCTACAAACAAGGGTCTTATCTTTACTGCAGAGATTGTAGATTCTCCTTATATAGGTGAAGTACATATTGGAGTAGTAAATACTTCTAATCACATGGCTACCTTGGAAGCAGGGAAGAAAGCTACACAATTTATTCATGTTCCCGTATATATTACAGAACCTGAAGAGATTCAATGCGAAGAATACTATTGTGAATCTCAGATGTGGGGAAGTAGAGGAGCAAATGGTTTTGGTTCAACAGGAGAGAGATAACTATGGACATACGTAATATTAAAGGAGCTGTTCCCGAGGTATCACAAGAAAACATACTTCAGGAGATTTATAAACTTGGCATCGAGCAATTCGAAGGATATAGGGATATAGAAAAATTACCCGTATATCCTTTGGATATCAATAATGCAAAGAGCCAAGTTATTTTGAAGGACTTTATTGGTAGAGTTATTGAAGAACTTACCGAAGGTTTTGAGTCAACCGATGCTGCTGTAATTTTACTTAAGAAATATGGTTGGAATATTGATAACCTAACAGAAGATGAGTATCAAGAAGTACTAAATCATTTAGCTAATGCAAATGAGGAACAGGCTGATGCAATTGGTTTCTATATTACTCTTCTAGCTTATTCAAATATTCTTCCTGAAGATATTCTTAGCTATAAGAATGCAAAGAGCTTGTTTGATGTAATGGCTATTGGAGTTAAGGAGATATTAATTTCGGGAGAGAGCGAATATCCTGGGCAAAGAATTGGGTACTGTGTAATTCACCCATCCCATACTCCGAATTATGAATCAGTGATACAGTATACACCAGGATTCCATAATCTGAACGAAGTACTACACGAAGATGAGAAATTACACTTGTTCGATGTTATCTACGAATTGAACAAGGCGAGAAACCTATTAAAGTCAAGGCCATGGAAACAAACTCAAGTGATGACTAAGGAACTTGATTATCAAGAGGCTTTGGTAAAGTCATTCTACTTGTATATGGGATTCCTTGGATTGAATGGGTTTACAGATGAAAACCTATTTAGGTTATTCTATAAGAAACAAAGGTTAAATCTCTGGAGACAGAATACCAATTATTGATATGAGTGGATGGAATAAGAAATTAGAGGGGCTTCAGCTTAATGCGGAGGAGTCCCTCCATTCGTTAGAATTTGCCACATCTCAAGAAGCATGGGAAAAACTAAATGAAGGGTTCCTTCGATTAGACCCAGCTCTATTTGGAAAAGGGGCAATAGCAAATTCTGGGGTAGCAGTGGTATATAACGTATTCATTAAGATACGAAAGGCTTGGGTAGACCCCGAATTTGATTATGGCAGATGTTTCAATTACAAAGAAACTAAGTGGACTAGCTTATTGAATAATTACATAGATTTTAATAAGCTTGACTTGTTGCGTAGTAAACTGAGAGTACTGAGAAATAAGTACAATCAGAATTACAATATAACCTATATGTTTAATAATCATCATGATAATGGTAAACAATGTTTGATAGCTGCAACATTTTCGAAAAGATTTGGGGAAGACATACCAGTTATTACAATGGTAATCAGGGCTTCGGAAATTACCAAGCGGTTGATATTCGACTTCCTATTGATTCAACGGATGGCAGAATATGTGTATGGGCCAGACCAGTCAGTACAAATCAACCTATTTGCGACACAGATGTACGGGAATGTAGAAACCCTTCTGATGTATCATACTCATAAGCCTTTGAAAAAAGTACTCAAAGGGGCAGAAGAGAATGCCTGGAATAAAAGGATAAAAGATATATGGAAGAAATTCAAGAATGGCCAAGAGAAAGATTTCTCATCTTTTAAGGTATTCTTTAGAAGTTTCAAAGTACTCAGACCAGACTTATATGAGGAAACATATAAATCAATGAAAGCAAAAGAATTACTTCTCGAGTATGAAGATATTGAGTACCCTGAGAATGTAATCTCTTACTCTCAGAGAAAAGCATATAAGAAGAAACTCTTAAAACAAAAGAACAATGCGAATATTTAGTAATTCATTTGAGCTAATGTCTGAATTGGGCAGAGAGCTAAACAGTTATGGTCAAACTGTAAAACCAAAGACCTATCAGAATAAAGTCATTGAAGGTAATGATGACTTTATAACTAAGGAAGTAATTTGCCAACAATATTGCTTGACCTCTTTGGGAGACCCAGTATGGTTGTTTATATTTTCAAAATCAAAAGAATGGGCAGATGCTGAGTTCCAAGAAAGGATTGATACCTCTGATATAATTAATCCAGGTAAAGCTTGGGAATTAAGAAAAGATTTATGGGAACAGTTCTTGGTAAATGGTAAATTTGATTATACCTATAATGAGAGAATCATCCATGTTATTAAACCATTGATAAGATTACTGAAGGACGATAATGACACTCGTAAAGCAGTATTACCAATATTCAATGGTGATATGGACGGATTAGATACCGATTGGTATGATGGTAGTAGACGTATACCCTGCTCTATGTATTATGACTTCCTTATCCGTCAGAATGGTAAAGGAGAAAAGGTATTACACATTTGCTATCACCAAAGAAGTTCGGACTTTGTTACTCACTTTGGTAATGATGTATACCTTGCATGGAGACTTATGGAATATGTTGCTCAAGAGGTTGGAGTTAAACCAGGTTATCTGTATCATACCATCGATTCTCTCCATGCTTATAAGAAGGATTGGTTGGCTTTGAGCTCTAATCTGGAAGATTTACAAGATAAATACTAATTAAGAGGGATGTATCTGCTACTGGTAGGTATGTCCCTCTTTCTATTTATAATTATGGAGACAAGATATAAGATAATAAGAAACAAGAAAGAGCTCAAACAACTTATTGCTTGTTGTATAGCAACGGGTTATGCTTGCTGTGACTATGAAACCAATGCAGAACCTATATACAACAAATCTTTTAAACCAACTATCTTATCAGTATCTTGGATGCCAGGATTTGGTGCTTCTATACCATTAGACCATTTTCAGACTAAAGAATATACTGCTCCGGGATGGAATTGGAAAAAGATGCTAAGGAAGTTTGGGGAAGAGGTAATCGAAAACTATGATGTAGTTAAGGTTGCATGGAACTGGAAATTTGATGACCAGATAAATCAGAAGTATAAGATATTCTATCGGGGTACTTGTTTAGATGGCATGCTTGCAAAATATGTACTCAATGAGGAAAAACCTCATGACCTAAAATCAATGGTAAGAAGGTATTTGCCCGAGTATGGTAATTATGAAAAGCAGGATGCTTTCGATAAAATACCTTGGGATAAAAAAGAATTAGACCCACTTTGCCATTACGGTTGTCAAGATACAGATTATACCTTGAGATTAATGCTATTCTTTGAGAAGAAGTTAATGGACTTGGGCATGTATTCAGTATTCCGTAATTTATTTATGTGTAATTCTCGAGTACTTACCTCGGTAGAGAAAGAGGGTTTATATGTAGATACCGAGTTCAATAAAAAGCTTCTGGAAGAATATAAGCCAAAGATTGATGCTGCTAGACAAGCAATATATGATCTGCCCAGAGTTAAGAAATTCGAAAAGAGATTTAACCAGGCTAAGATTGATAAGTATATAGAAACTATCCAAGCTGAACTTGAGGAGTTAGATTATAATGACCCGAAAGATAAACGAAAGATTGCATCAAGGGAACAGAAGATATCCAATATCAAGGCAGGTATATTCACAACTAAAAAGGAACAGGATTTGATAAGACCTATTAACCTTGGTAGTCCAGTTGATTTACCTGCACTCATGTATTCAAAGCATGGGTTTAATTTCGAGGTAATCAAGGATAATGAATCTGGTAAACCAAGTACGGATGAGGAAACTTTAACTAATCTCAGACTTAAGGTAGAAAACCCAGAATCACCAAAAGCCATATTCCTTGACAAATTATTAGAACTTAGAGGGTTAGAGAAAATGTATAAGACTTATATTTACGGATGGTGGGAGAAAGTACAGGATGACTCCAGATTACATGGTAGATATAATATACATGGTACGGACTCTAATAGGTTTAGTTCTGCAGACCCAAATATGCAGCAGATACCAAAGACATCGGTAGACCCCAATATCAAGAAACAATTAGTTGCTCCTCCTGGATATCTGTATATGGCATTCGACTACTCTCAAGCAGAGTTAAGAATGATGGCTCACTTATCTGGTGATGAAACTTATCTTGAAGCATTTGCAAAAGGGGTAGACCCTCATCTTGGTATAGCAGCAGCAAAATATGGGGTACCAATCGAAGAAGCTTCTAAAATATACGAGGATGAATCACACCCAGACCATAAGTTATGGAAAGTAAGGAGAAAGCAAGCTAAACAAATTGCTTTTGGACTTATCTATGGTATTGGAGATGCTCTTCTAGCAGTTAAATTATCTGACCCAAAAGCTGGTATTATAGTTTCGAAAGAAGAAGCTCGTAAGGAAATGGATGAATTCTTTAAGAAACACCCAAAGATACTTAAGTTCAAAGAGAAGCAAGAGAAGTTCTTACGTAAGAATGGGTATTACACCCAATTATTCGGAACTAAGAGAAGATTACCTCAGATATATTCTAATGATAAACAAGAAGTTGCTTATGCTATCAGATTAGGTTTGAATTTCCCTTGTCAAGGTGCTGCAGCAAATATGACAAACTTTGGAGCAATTCTGGTATACTGGTTAATGAGACAAGGGAAATTGCCAATGATGAAAGAAGCTTGTACAGTTCATGATGCTGTTTATATGTATTCTAAGCCACAAGATATAAACACATGGACAGTATATACTATCTGGAATATTCTACGTAACCCAAGTACAAAGAAATACTTTGGTTTTCAAGTAGATGATGTAGATATGGATATGGACTTTACCATTGGTAGGTCAATGGCAGAGGAATTACCATTTATCCCTGGGTATGATTATAATAAGATGCTTCAACCAGATTTCTCAGTTGAGGAATATATGGAAGAACATAAGAAGTATAAGCATATTCACATCAAGCAATTCAAGGAAAGGTTTAACAAACAAATAAAGAAGTATGAAAAAGATTTTGAACGGGCCCACGGTATGGCGAGCTAAATGTCCTTGCTGTGATTGCGAATTTGAATATGATACTAGTGAAATAGAACGAGTATATAATGTTGCTGATGCTAGTATCTTTAGAGTAGTACATTGCCCAAATTGTAAAATTAGCCTAAGACATTCAGATTCAGCAAAAACAACTACCAATGTGAAGAAAGAGGATACTATGTCTACATAAATAATATAAAATTATGAGACTATGACGAATGCGGAAAAAGCAAGGCTAGATGCCAACAGATTATCATCCCTAACATATATGATATCAGCATGCTTGGTATATTCAATAGATGGGCTATTCGATTATCTGGCAAAAGCTAACTTAAGGTTAGCAGGTAGGGATAAAATGTTATTCAATCGAGTAAAAGAACAAATAGGTCAATTGCAAGGTAATCTCAAAATATTAGAGGACTTAGCATTTAACGTAATGGGTAATGATGATGAAGCAAAATTAGCTTATGAAGATGCGGTTCACATATACTGGGTTATTTTCCTTGTATTAGTAGATAGAGGTGGTTCAGATGAACTATGCGACTTAAGGTTTAAAGCTTTAGTTGATATAATAGGTAAATATGAATCTCTCTTACATTTACCAGGTTTAGACAGAGCCTACTTTGCAGCATTCGCTCAAGTATCAAAGGCAATTCAAGAAGGCAAATACAGTAAAGAAGATTTTAAAAACCTACTGAAAGTCCATGAAGATAGAACTGAAGAAACTGAAGGTGAAATTTGAGGGTAAATCAATCGAAATAGATATCCAGAAGGAATTATCTATCAATGAGAATATCATTAATTCTCAGCTACGAGATTCTCCCTCTAGTTATTATATCTTATGCTCACTGAGAGATAAGTATATAAGGGAAAGGGACTTGCTAGCAAGGGAAAAGGAAGAAGCCTATTCCCAAGCTTGGATATATTATAAGGATGCCAATGAGAGATGGAATAACGATTACGTATCTCATAAGGCAAATCTTAATAAGAAATATGCCTCTATATGCGAAAGACATCTTAAAGCTGTAGAGAAAGCAAATAAGTTCATTAGTATATGTAGAGCTTACGAATCAAGAGAAAATATACTAAGAACTATTAATGCAAACCTTAGAAAGGGATAACCTATTGAACTATAAACAATTACTAACTTTTAAAAACAGTATTAGAATATGAATTATTCAATGTCATTTATCTCAACTCTTGTAGCTGAGAAATTCAATCAAGAATTACCGGGATGCCCAACCGAAAACCGGGTACTTATTTTATCACCAAAAGAAGTAAACCAAACCAAATCTGGGCTTATCATTCCGGAACAAGTAAAGGAGGGAGTACCCCGTAAGGGAGTGGTAGTAAAGAGTGGAGAAATTACTGAGGAATACAAAACCTACCGGGACTTGGTAAAGATTGGTAATATCGTTACCTATGGTTTGTATGCAGGCAAGGAACTTGAATTCCCAACAGATGAATTATCTCCGGTATTGCAACAGCTTTTGGAGAAGAACAATCTTACGGTACTGTCTATGAATGAGATAGTATACTCAGAACCGAACAATCAAAATTAATATTATGATAAAAGACAAAAAGAAAAAGAAAAAGAAAGTATCTTCAGAAGGACTTTCTACTAAGGAAAAGATGCTAGCTAGAAAGAAACAGCTAGAGTCTAAGGGAAATGGTAATGGGTTGGTATATCCCAAAGAAGGTACATTACGTATGAGAATCAAATCTCCGGGTGATGACCAAGAATTAGGTATAGAGATTATCCAATTCTATCTGGGAGGCAATTTGGGTGGAGTTATATCTCCTGCTACTTTCGATGAGCCTTGCCCATTTATGGAAAAGTATCAAGAACTGAAAAATTCCAAAGATGAGGATGACAAGGAACTTGCAAAGAACCTTGTACCAAGAAGAAGGTACGTTATTGGGGGACCAGTATATGCCGATGAAAAGGGTACTAAATTCGATTACGATGGTAAGGATAAGGGAGTTTTGGTACCTCGCTCAGTATATCAGGATATTATCGATCTTTACCTTGATGAGGATGAGGCTGGTGATATGACAGACCCAAGAACTGGATATGATATCAAAATAATTCGTTCGGGTTCAGGTAAATTGGACACTACCTATTCTGCCCGTGCTTGCAAACCAACTAAGTTGGATAAGAAATACCAAGGTAACGTAGACTTGGAAAATATAGTTCGTTCTCAGATAAAGGACTACGATGAGCTTGAGAAATTACTTGCACAGTATCTCAATGAGGACCATGACTCAGAGGATGACGAACCTAAAAAGAAGAAAAAGGAAAAGGAAAGAAGAAAAAGAAAAAGTGTATTCACAAAGACCATTACATTGAGGATGAGGGACCCAAGAAAAAGAAGAAAAAAATATAAGTCGGATATTTAAGGGTTAGTAAATATGGTTTCATTAGAAGGTGGTAATTAGATTTGTTCTGTTATCACCTTCTTTAGTTTAAACAGATTACATTATGGTAGATAAAGAACAATGGGAAAAATTATCAGATGAAGATAAGTCCTACGTAATAGGGGAATTTTGTGAAAAACTTGGTTTAGGTAAAGATTTTGATTATGCTAAAGCAAGAGAATATCATGATAGAGTACAAGAGAGTTATAGACAAGCAAGGTTAACTAATAATACCCTGTCTTACGAAAATCCTGTACTGGTATTAAAATTGATAGACCCCATACTGGCTGATATGATATTAGCTTGGATGTATACCAAGGTAGAGCTCCCAAATGGTAAGAAGACTGAAGTACCATTTTTGGGTTATAATCTTATTGAATTCGTTTTCGATAAAAGTTCTCTTATGAACTATAATAGTGAAGAAAAAGAAGTACTACGTGATGCAATTCGTATTTTGAAAAACAAAGGAGGTATTTAAGATGGCAAAGAAAACAAAGGTAGGTTTAAAAGTACCAACCAAAAATGAGATATTGAAAAAATATGGTGGGATGATTAAGGTAGCATCAGAAACTAAGGAAACAGGTTTATGGTTACCTTCAACATTCTTTGCTCTCAACTACTTATTCGGAGGGGGCATACCTTGGGGAAAATCAATTGAAATTGCTGGAGAAGAATCATCAGGTAAATCTCTTATTGCATACAACTTTGCATACTCTACAATTCAACTTGGTGGACACGTAATATGGGTAGATGCCGAACAATCTTGGATGAACTCATGGGCAGAGATTAATGGTGTAGACCCAACCAAGGTAACCTGCATTAATGATACACGTATTGAGTATGTATCAGATGCAGTAGCAGATTTATCAATTTACCTTCGTTCTCAGTTAACTAATAATGAACCGATACTCTTAGTAATCGATTCTATTGCTGCTATGGACTGTGCAGATAATATAGATGCTAAAATGGCAGAAGGTAAAGCAGAGATGGGAGGCAGAGCAAAAGCTCTCTATAAATATTTCCGTATAAGAAGTGAACTCTTCTACAAACTGGGAATTTGTCAAATATATATTAACCAATTAAGAACAGCACTCAATGTCGGATTTGGAAAAGATAATACAACAACTACAGGAGGAGCAGCGCTTAAGTTCTATGCTTCAATCAGAGCTGCATTCTATTCTGGAAAAAGCATTACAGTTAAGCAAAAAGGTAAAGACCGGAAAGCAGGCAAGCTTGTTACAATCAGACTTATTAAAAATAAGGTTGCTCCTCCTAGACCTACGATTAGCAAGTGTCCAGTTTATTTCAATCCTAAGTTCCATGAAGTCGGATTTGATAGATGCTTCGGACTTGAAGACGTCTTAGTAGAAAATGATATCATAGAAAAATCCTCTGGTGGAATTTATAAGTTCAAAGGTAAAGTCCTTGCAAGAGGAGAAGAGAAATTCCAAAAGCTTCTTGAAGAAGACGATGATCTTCGTCGTAAACTACTCCGTAAAGCTGGTATTAATACTATCGGTACCACTAGAAATAAGTTGGGAGCTCTGACTAATAATTATTATCCAGTAGACGGAGTAGAATATGAATCATTTAATGAGTCGGAAGACGAGGAGGAAGACGATGAATAAAAAAGAAGTTGAAGGTATAGAAAAAATTATACATGATTATTTGAAAAATAATCTGAGAATAGAATCAAGATGTAGATACCTTGATGAATACTCTGGCCCAGATAATTACCCAGATATTTACTTAGGTAAAGAGAAAATACAAGAAGTATCTTTATACGACTTAAATTTTACGAAATGAGTAAGAAAACAATATTATTGATTGATGGGGAGAATATTCTCCATCAATCTTTCCATAAGTTCGAAAAACTTAAAAGTACAGACGGTAAACCCAGTGGAGCAATCTTCGGATTTTTCAAATCACTTCATATGTATCTTACACGGTTCGAACCAGATGATGTTTATATATCATTCGATAATGGGCATTCACCTTTGAGAATGGAACTGTTACCTAATTATAAGGGACACAGAAAGAATATATCCGTAGACTACGAATCATTGCAAAGTCAAAAGGCAATTATCATGAAGTTATTGGGTATGCTAAGAATTAATTATATCTTCGATAAAAGAAAATCTACAGTCTATGAAGGAGATGATTTCTTAGCATACCTTGCAATTAAAAAATTCCAATCCGAGAAAATGATACTTATATCATCGGACAAGGATTTTAACCAGTTGCTAAGTAATAACCTTCGGATATACAACCCAAGAAAGGATGAGATGATTCGGATGGATAATTGCAAAAAGCTATTCGGTTATCATTCACATGAAACTGTGTCATACCTTGCAATGGTGGGAGATACTTCCGATGATATTCCTGGGTTCCCAGGTATTGGACCAGTAAAAGCAAGGAAGATACTTGATGAGGGAACTATACATAAGTTCTTAGAAGATGAGAATAATCGAGAAAAGTACTTAGATGTATGGGAAAGGAATAGACAACTGATTGACCTATTTTACTTTGTGGGACATAATCCTCTGGACAAATTGCCTCTCAAAACAAAGAAGAAGTTCAAATACGAAAAGTTCAAAGCTATTTGTATCGAATACTCTTTAGCATCATTCTTGACAAATGAATTTATAAAACCATTTAAAGAATTACAAGATGGAATGGATTAAACCAAAACGAATAATGTTTGTAGGTCCCTCAGGTATAGGGAAAACTACATTAGCAAAAGCAGTAGAAGAAATTTGTGGGATTCCCTTTATATCTGGCAGTATGAGTGATTTGTTACCTGCTACTAAAGATATAACCCATTCAGAGTTACTATCTCTTGGTTCAAAGAGTTTACAGCAATCAGATTATCAACTGTTAACATTGAGAAACAGACTGTTCAGGGATAAGGAAACCTTTGTTACAGACCGTAGTTATGCAGACTTAGCTGCTTACTTTTGGTATAAACAAGATAGACATCTTCCAGAATGCGAATTAGAAGACTTTTTCTGTAAATGTGGGACTCTTATGAGAAGTCAATGTGATTTAGCAATATATCTCCCATTAAGCATGTCAACTTATAAAGATTGGAATATGGAAGATAATCATAAGAGAATCACCAATCGATATTATCAAGTACATATATCAGGAATGATGGGAGAACTTCTTGCAGATTGGGAAATACCTACTTTGGTAATACCTCAATTAGATTTGTATACTAGACTCAGTAAGATAAAAGGTCACTTATTATGAAAGATGTAATTGCAGTAGCTTTCTCAGATTTACACATAAATCTTTGGGCTAAGTTCAATGACAATAATCACAGGACCCTGAATTCGTTCAGGGTTTTGTCGATTATACAGAAAGTATGTAAAGAGTACAATTGTCCTGCTTTATTCTGTGGGGACTTATTTCATAAGGCAGAAACTATGGACCAAGACCTTTCAGAGATAGTTTATAATGAGCTGAATAGATTGGGAGGGCTTTGGATATATGCTATCTCGGGTAACCATGATATTAAGAAGGTAAGTAGAGTAGGTAATCCACCATATAGTTGGTTATATACTGTAGAGAGATACGGTATAGAAATAATCGATTATACTACTCGTATATTATCAGGATATCACAAAGAGATAGAAGTACATGGTGTTCCATATATTGATAATAATATTGGAATAAGCAAGTATCTTTCAGAACTCAAATTAGATAAGAGTAAAAAGCATATACTTCTTCTTCATACGGATTACCCGGGAGCAAAGGATACTGATGGTAGGGAAATAGACTCTGTAGAGAACCTAAATCTGAATACCTTGAATAGGTTTGACCTGGTATTATGTGGACATATACACAAACCTCAAAGGCTTGGGAAAAAGGTTTATATGATTGGGGCCCCTAATCAACAGAGAAGAACGGATAAGAATTGCAAACTTGGGTATTGGAAAATATACGAAGACCTATCCATGGAATTTGTACCTCTGAAAGGTTTCCCAAAATTCAAGGACGTAGAATCGGAGGAAGATATTAAGGATGATGGCAATTATTATACCATAATTCCTCAAAAAGCTAGTACTCCGGTTAATAACAAACATAAGATTACTAAGCAACTTTCTAAGAAAACTCTAGCAAAGAGATACCTAAAAGAGAAAGGTATTAAAGATGAGGTAAAAACTAATCTATTAATCGAAACACTTAAAAAGGCTGAATCATGTTAACATTCCTAAATATGGATGTAGAGGGTTTTTGTTCAATAGAATCCCTACACTTACAATTAAACCCAACTTGCACCATACTAATCAAGGCACCTAATGGGAAAGGTAAATCTACTATCCTCTCAGCATTGGTATGGGCAATTTATGGGAAAAATCTAAAAGGGGTATCTGAGGTAAATACCTGGAAACAGATAAGACCCAAAGAATATCAGGGTACCAAAGTTCAGGTATATTTTCAAAAAGATTCTCATACGTATAAAGTAATACGTTGTCAGAAGTATGAGGGTTTACTTGATGATGGTTCTAAAGGGAAAGATAGACTTATCATTATCAAGGATGGTGATACTATCGATGTAAAGGGTAAAGGTAAAATACAGGACGTAATAAATAGAGAAATAGGTTTATCCTATACTCTGTTTATGAATTCAATTATGTTCGGGCAAGGCATTAAACGACTTATACAAGAATCCAACTCGGATAAGAAAAAGATATTCGAAGAAGTATTCGACTTAGAATTCTTAAACCTTGCCAAAGGCATTGCATTGCAGGATAAGAATAATGTAATTGCCCAGATAAACGAGGTAGAGCATCAATCTCAAATCCTTAAAAGGGAGTTAGAGGTTAACAAAGAGGCTTACTTTGATTTACGTGATAGAGAAAAGTCTTTTAAGAAACGTATAAAAGAAGAACGAAGAGAACTAAAGCAAGATAGGGAAAAGCTAACTTCGTTACTTATACAAAAACAGAAACAGATTAAGGATGAAGTAGATGCTTCTATTCAGATAAAAATTAAGAAACAGAATAAGATAATTCTGGATTTGAGAGGTAAGATAAAAGATGCTAAGAGTTTATCTAATGTACCTTTAAAGAAGGTCATTAAAGAATTAGTAATACAGTTAGAAGCTGGACACTACAAACGTGCATTACGAGATGCTAAATCAATATATAAGGCATTCTCTGACCTTGACAAATATGATAAAGAGTATCAAGAGGCTTTAGAGAGGTTAGAGGAATTAAGTAGTGTTAATGATAAGTACAGAAAACTAAAATCTGAATGTGATGATATTGCTTCTGACATTGCTACTGTTGATGAGGATTTATCTAAACTCAAAGCAGAGAAACTTAAAGTCATGTCTCCCAAGTATAAACAAAAGCTTAGGGAGATTAGGAAAAATCTACGGAAAGTTGATGAAGACTTTCATAACAAAGAAGCTGAGTTAGAGAATTACAATTGGTTAATTAACGACCCATTGGGAAATAATGGAATCAAGGCATATCTATTTGATTCATCACTTGAGTTCTTAAATAAATGCTTGGATAAATATTCAGAGGTATTAGGTTTTAGGATAGAATTTAACATTGATTTAGGGACTGCTAGAAAAGAATTTGTTACTCTTATTGAAAGAGATGGGCAAATCATTGATTATGATGAACTTAGCGGTGGTGAAAAACAATTAGTTAATGTGGCAATGGCATTTGCAATGAACGAAGCCCTTACTGCATCTAAAGGTATCAATCTTGCTTTCTTAGATGAGGTATTTGAATCTCTGAGTTCAGATAATGTTGAGGTTGTAACTTCCCTGATAAGACATATATTCAAAGATAAAACTCTATTCTTGATTACTCATTTAGACTCACTTCCTCTTGGTAATACGAAAATCCTGCAAGTGGAAAAAACCAACGGCCTTAGTAGGTACCAATTACTATAATGGTATATAAAATACAATACACCATGAATAGTAAGAAGAAAGGAAACAAATTCGAAAGAAAAATAGGAGCCTGGTTCACTAAGTGGACCGGGTTTAAGTTTGAAAGGAATCGGGCAGGCTCGGGAGCTTGGCATTCGAATAAGGATTCTACTTCAGACCTTACCTGTACCGATGAAAGACATGCTCATAGATGTAAGATATCTGTTGAGTGTAAAAATTACAAAGAGATTAAGTTTGAACATGTATTACTTGGTAACAAAGGATGTGATATACTCAAATTCTGGGAACAAGCTTCTAAGGATGCAAAGAGAGGTAATAAGGTACCAATTCTTTGTATGAGATATAACTCAATGCCTGCAGAGGAATTCTTTTTCGTTGTAGGTATCAAGCTGGGAGATTTAATTGCCCAATACGTTGATAGGGTAATGTATATACAAGTACCTGGAAATACTCTTATGGTATTTATGGCTAGTGAAGTATTAAGAACTCCCTATAAGTTAATCCATAAGCAAGCAAAATTAATTCTTAAAAACTCCTAAGCCATGAAGAAACGTACCCCATATTCGTATTGCATCTTTTATATCGAAAGAAAGTACTCCGATAGGATTAATCAAGAACTCAAGGAAAAGGGGTATGACCAACTTAAGGTGATTATCCCTACAGTAAGCGTATTGAAGAAAACTATAAAAGGTAAGATGGTATTTGAGGAAGTACCAATATTATTCAACTACGGTTTTATGAAAATGCCTACTGAACTTGCATTCTCTAGACCATTTCTCAACAAGTTACGAAGAAATATATCTGGTATCAGAACCTGGTTGAGAAATACAGAGACAATGCACCAAAGGAAAAAGAAGGCTAGAATCGATAATGGTGAAGACTTCGATGATTTTTCATTGGTGGCTACTGCAAGTAGAAAGGAAGTAAGGAGATTTAGAAGACTATCTAAAGAGAACAAAAGATTTTCAGTTGAAGATTTAGTCAAAGTAAATCCTGGAGATTACTTAGTATTACGTGGGTATCCCTATGAGGGGATAGATGCTACGGTATTAGAGGTTGACCATCTATGTAAGAGAGTAAAAGTACTTATCTACCCAGAGATGGGAAGAATGGAGGTATGGTTACCATTTGATAATGTAATCTACAGTGTTTACTATAACCACGACCCTGATAAGCTTTATGCTAATCAGGGAGATTTTGACCCAAATCAGATTACCAGTGAAGCGATAGATAATTTAATTAACTTTAGACGATAGTGTTATGAATGAAGCTCAAAAGAAAGCATGGAGTTGTTTAATTGATAAAGAACAACAATCTTTATTCCTTCAACTATCAGAGAGTAAGTCTTCATGGGAAGCTGGTGAAATTTTAAAGTTGTCTCATTACAAGTATCTTGAAATCCGAGAAAGGTCTGAGAAATTCTTTAGGCTATTCTCGGATTTTTTTGAGAAACACACTTCTATCTTTCGACCAGACTGTCCTTGTGAAAGAAACTTTCAAGATTACATGGAAGGATGTTTAGAGAAACGACTAAAAAGAAAAGAGGCAAGTCTATATACTGGAGACTCTGCTCAATTACTCCCGAAGGTAAATACTAAGAACATCGAGAGGAATATGAAAAGGTTGAAGGAATCAGAAGATGAATGGGATAAGGACACTCTAAGATTAATTCTTGAATTTGATAGATGGAATAATTTTAGAATACTACCAAGAATGATACAACAGCCTTCTGCGTTTAAAAGGCGTTCGAATAAAAAGGACAAGATATACATCAAATATTTACTAAATAGGGTACCTGATTGGATGCACACTAAACTCAGAGAAAGGTTTAGGTATAAGGTAAAACCTGGCAAAAAGAAATATTGGGTAGCCTTAATATCCGAAGAACTATACACGGATGGTTACTTATTATTGCCAGTAAGGCCATTGCAAGAGGTAATCGATGAATTTAGTAGATTTTATATGTATGTGTTTGAAACCAGGGATGATGCCGATACTTTTGGTTTCATGGTATCTAAGTTTATGATTAAAACAGAGTCTGTAAAACTGGGACAAAAATTCTGGCCTGAGTACAGATGCTGTGTGGAAAAAGCATTGAACTATAATTCTGTGAATAACATAGAATTCAATATCAAGAAGTTGGATATGGCCTATAATATCCACACACATAAAAAACCGAAGAAACCTAAGTCCACTGCCGTAGAACGAGCAAAAATCTCGGATTTTTATAAAAATAAGTAAGAAAGTAATTTTATATAAAATATTATTCTTATATTTGCATACAATTTAATGAATACTTAAAAATATTATAGATATGGCAAAAAAGAAAAGAAAAGACCTGAAAGCTCCATCCAAAGAGAAATCCAATTTTCTCGGAGCATCCGGGAGAAACATGACTTACAAGGATTTGAAAAGGAAAGCCATTATATTGGGTATGCCTTTTCCAGATGCCTGCTCTGCTGGAGTATTTGATTTATTACATTACATTCAAAGTTCAGAAGAGAGACCAGATAAATCCCTAATTGATAAGTATGATGATTGGATGGATAAACAATTGGAAACGATTGGTTATTCAAAAGATGACCCACTAAGGAATTCACGATTAAGGCTCGGGTTTCTCGGAGAAGAAGGGGAAAACGGGCAAAGAAGAACTAAACGGGTTCCCGGGATAAAGAAACCAAGAGAGAAAAAGCCCCCAAGAGAAAGGGATGAATTTAATCTCATCAAGGGTACTAAGAAATCCTATGTATGGGAATTAACTGCAAAGGGATTTGATATCGATAGAATTATTCGAAGGATGAAAAAGAAGTTCCCTGAAGCAAACGAGAAATCTATTAATCTTTGGTATAGAATGGCAAAGAGGAATATCAATGGTAAAGCTAAAGGAAAGTAATATTGGACCAATTCTTCCAGATAGATATTATATATGGACATGGCGACCAGATACAACCAATAAGATTATCACCGAGAAGAAATTATATCGGAAACATCTAACGGGTATTCCATATTTTACTAGACACCACGTAAAAGTTACCCTGGTTTATCTATATGGAGTAGATGTCCTACAATATATTCATATTATATCTGGAAGGAAACTCTTGCAACAAGGTATTAGAGAATTATCCGATATGAATGGTAAACTCTTAAAAAGGGGAGCTACTAAATTCTGGTTTAAGGGTAAATTCGTTAAGGCAAAGAAATTCATAATACCCGATGAATATAAGATTGATAAACACAGACGAAGAAGATTTATGGTTCAAATGCACCGGGTCTTTAAGTCAAAAGGAAAAAAGGCATTCGATGAAAGATACTCAATCAAACTCTATGGACAACGGCAAGGCATATCTCCCGCCTATACGAAGCAGAAGAGATTACAAATCTATTCTTCTATCTTACAGGATTTACGAGAGGCTGAGTCAAGAGGAGAAGGTTAAATTCAACCTATTATTCCTACAGTACCCACCGTTGGTAAGTTCATTGGCTTTATATCTGAGAAAGAAAATGAATATCCCAATACAGAAAGTACTATTTATCAAAGCACAAAGGGATATGATTGAAATATTCGATGAGGCATCTATTAGGTTTATGGGATATTTACCCAAAGAAAGGCATATTAAGAAGTCTCTTCTATTTCAATGTTTTGTTCCTTTAGAGAATATCAAAATCCGAAAGGCTTATGCTTACATAATGACCAATCGGATGATAGAAAATCAATATTGGGTATACCCAGTTAGATTAGCCGATAACTATAAAATAATGCAAAAAGGGAAATACAAATTTTATACCGAAGTATTCGGAAAGGTTGGTATTCCTGGAATAACTAAAATTCAATACAGCAATGAATGATAAATTATCAAAAACAAACCTGGTTACACATAAACCACTAAATCCTTTTATGGGTAAGACTTTTAAGATACTTACCTATAATCAGGTTGACCAAGTAGTTAATACCGAAACGGTAACTATTGAGTCTCAAGAAGAATTAAAGACAACTCTTGATAGCATTAAACAATATAATGATGCACATGCTCAATTAGAGGGTTTTCTTAAGCTAACGAAGAAACTTATAACAGAGTGATATAAATTTATTAATTAACCAACTTAAACATTACGAAAATGGCTAAGAAGAAAAAAGAAGTGGAACTGAAAGAAGTTTCCAGAAAAGAAATCAATGGTGCAATCATCATCACTTACGAAGATGGTTCAGTAGTAATTATCCCTGCCCCTATCAAACTTACGAAGGAGGAAGCTGAAGAACTCTTTGGTTCAGAGGAAGACGATGACGAAGAAGAAGAGGATGACGAAGAAGAAGAAGAAGAGGTCATACGAAATGATTCCGATGACGACGAGGAAGAGGAAGACGACGATGAGGACTCTGATGACGATGACGAAGAAGACGAGGAGGAAGAGGAACTGACTGCCGAGGCTCTTGCCGAAATGGACTTCGAAGAATTGGAAGATGTCTGCGATGACAAAGACCTTGAAACTGACCCGGACGACTTTGACGAAGACGATATCGAGAAACTCCGCAAGGCAATCGCCAAGGAACTCGGTCTCAAATTGCCGGCAAAGAAGGAAGCCAAAGGAAAAGGCAAAAAAGGAAAAAAGTAAACCTGGTAACAGTATTCAAGATTTAAGGGGTGGGTAATTCCATCCCTTTTAACTATTACCAAACGTAGAAGTTATACTTACAAATTTTTAATCATTAAAACCATAGAAATCATGGCAACAAAGAAAAAAGAAGACACCAAGAAAAAGGGTGCAGAAAAAGATGCTGAGAAAGAAGCTAAACGTAAAGCTCGTCAAGAGGCACTGAAGAACAGACCGGCAGAGCAACGTCCGAATAGTAAACAGATTGACGTTATTGCCATCAACGAAAAATCCGAAGTTCGCAACTACGGTTATGCCGTAAAGAACAAGGAAGGTTATCAGGGAGTAGTGGTTACTTCTGTTCTGGTAACTGATGGTAAACCAATCTCTACTTCAGTTTCCTTCGTTCCGGGTAATCTGACTGTTAAGTCAAAGAAGAACCACGGAGTTATCTGTTCTCCCAAGAACAAGAAGAACAAAGAAGAATCAGAAGAAGAATCTGAGGACTGATTATTTTCTCTAATTACCGCCGAACCAATGGTTTAGGTTTAGAAAGTTAATGTTATACGTAGTAACAACCCCTCACTCACACTTAGGACGTTGTTCAGCCAAAAGCTCATTGCCTGCGAAGGTAGTGGGCTTTTAATTTTTATACCCGTATGGACCAAGAAAGATTAGCTATTCGAAAGAATATTAGAATACTTGCATTAGATAATCTAATAAATACTTATACTGATGCACTAGAAGATAAACAATTAAACCTGGGACCAGATGAAAGGGAACTTGCTATTGATATAATAAATGAGGCAAGATTAATGCTATCAGAAGAAACCCAGGAAGTAAATAACCAAGTAATACCAAGACCAAAATGGAAGAAGTAAACATAAGAACACTCTTATCAAGTATCAAGGTAGTAAGGAATGATATTCAGATCACTCACTACCAAATGAGCATAGCCCTGAACAAAGGTAAGAAAGGTGATTGGCAAAGACATAAGTTAAGATTAGATTATCTGAAAAGAAAACTCAAAGGTTTAATGGACAGGTTAACTAATAAACTAAAAGGTACCATACTAACTGTTACTTATCAAGTAGCTACTCCCGTAAATACAAAAACTTTTGAACAAACTTTTACGAATCTCACTCAGCAAGAGATAGTAGACATAATGCAAATAAGGGCTATCATGGAGGGAGTAGAAATAAATATCCTAGAAATTAAGGAAATCCCAACCCAAATAAGGGAAGTATAACTATGGTATTATGTAAATCGGATATTCATTATTCACCATAAAATTTTAAGAAAATGGCTAAGAAAGAAGACAAGAAGAGTAAACCGGAATCCAAGACTCCAGAACTCACAAAGGCAAAGAAAGCTTTGGACGCTTATCTCAAAGAGAACAAGTTGGACCCAACTAAAGATTGGACCAAGGATAAGAAACATGGTAAGAAGATTACCGAACTTGTTAACAAGCTGAACAAGGAAAGAGACAAAGTTGCTGCTGCCTATCCGGAAAAGGATGCCGACAACAACAAGAAGTTGGTAAAACTCAAAGAGAAGAAGGATAAAGAAAAATCCGGCAAGAAAGAAGACAAGAAGGAGAAGAAAGAAAAGAAATCTGCTGGTAGAACTGCTACCAAATACGATTATCCTCTTATCGATGGCCGGGAAATGACTGCTGCCGATAAGAAAAAATACCGTATGGAGCAAAGAAAGCTTGCTTCAGGTAATGCTCCCAAGGAGGAGAAGGAAGCCAAGAAGGCAAAAAAGGAAAAGGTAAAAGAAAAACCTGCTTCCGATAAAAAAGAAAAGAAGGCCGACAAAAAGAAAGACAAGAAAAAGAAGAAGGCCGCTAAAGAGGAAGATTAACTCCAACTCTCATAATGTTTATTTAAGTATTCGTTAATGTGATGAAAGGCCTGGCAATATAAAATTTGTTCAGGCCTTTTATTTTATCCAAGAAACAATGTATGGAACAAGAAGTATATAAACCAAAATTAAGAATCACTACATTATCCGAGAATGGTACTCCATTATCAGATAGGTTGGTAGATGCTTATACCGAGATGAACTCGGGACCAAAGGTACAACATAAGGGTCCGATAAGAGTAGAAGTAACTCTTACTAATCAACAAGATGTAGATAACTTCAAATCTTACTTAGAGAGATTGGTAGGAATCCTTCCCATAAAGAATCCAACTGCAGGAAGAGGGAGACCTGCTGGGTCTTCTAATAACAAGGAATTAGAATCACCAAGGGAGGATATCCTTGCAGACGTAGAGAAAATGGTAGAGGAGGGAAAAACTCAGCAAGAGATAATCAAATACCTAAGGAAACTTGGGTTTGTATTTATCCTTACTGAGGACTTTTTGTTTCACTTTCCAGGATTTGAATTTGATGCAAAAGATGTGGGAGAACCGACGGAGAATAAGCAATATCCCAATTCATTCTCCTGGATGGCAAGATGTATCAAACGTGCAAAGGACCCAAAAGCAGATAAATTCGACCCAATGGTTATCTTCGGCTTTAGCATCCTTAACGGACCATCGAAAAAGATTATTCCGTACCTATATAAGGAAAGGCGTAAACCAATGAGAACTAAGGTTGGTAAGAATACTATATCTTTCTCTCAAGCAGAGTTTACTAAATTGCCTAAGTATATGTTAGAGGAGGAACGAATTAAATTCTCTACAGAGCAAAGGCAATTACTTTTCAACCCAGAGAAAAAGCCTTCGAAATTCTTTATGAGATGGTATAGGGATGTAATCTTCCCAGATTCAATCAAGGAGAAGATGGAAGAGGTAATCAACCGCTAACATCTACCTCCCTATTTAATAAAAGAGTATATTATATAAAATAAATTTCGTATATTTGCATAAAGATAATTTTTTAATTATGGACAAAGAAACAAAAGACATTATCAAGCTAATCGCTGGTATTCAAATCGAATCACTAAATTCTCTCAAGGAGGATGTTTCTAAGGGCAATAACATTGCCGATGACTTAATCAAGAAACTACTTCAGATTGATAACAATGAGATTACCATGGCACTGGATGACCACATCCAATTATATGTAGACATTGAGCAAACACCCCAATTGATTCAGACTATCTCTGAATATCAAATGCTGGTATGCTCACATATCTTATTCAGAATGGAAGATGAATGGGTACATACCAATTCTCAAGGAGTATTGGGAACCTGGGCAATCTTCCAAAAAGCAAACCTTAAGTTCCACCCTGAACTAACACTCTTAAAACTTTAATATAGACATGGAAAAGAACGAATACTTAAAATCAGTTGAAATGAACACGGGAGTTGAAATGATTCCCTGCGAATCCTCTAACATTGAGGGTTATGGTTATGACTCAAAGAAAAAACAACTTTGGGTAGCTTTTAAAAATAACCGAGTATATCGGTATGATGGAGTACCCTATGAAGTATGTAATGGTTTACACCTTGCAGAGTCTAAGGGTAAATATCTGGGAGAACATATAAAGAATAAGTTTAAAACTACCGGATATGAACTCAGGAACTAAAATAAGCCAAGTACTCATAATTGCTACAGGAGCAATGCTACTTTTCTTAGGGACAAGATATAATGCCCCAATAGAAGAAGTGAGCATTGCTCCTTCTGAGTATAATAGGCCTAAGCCCATAGATATCAAACCAAAGGAAAAGAAACAATGGTATAAATATAGGGTAGAAATAGAAACTATTCCAGAAAAGAAATTATATAAGATTGAGAAATCTGGATATAACCAATATGAAATTTCTAGAAGAGGTTCTGGTGAAAACTATTCCTATAAAACCTATGAGTTTATATCCGATAAGGTAATGAATACCCAAGAGGCATATAACTATGTTATCAATAACTTGGATAAATGCACTCTGGTATCTAATATATTAGAAGAAAACATCTATGACAGGTACAATGATGACTATGAAGGATATATAGATGACCCGGAAGACGAAATCAATTATCCTCCAGAAATCTTCGACTTCCTAGCCGATTAACCTTAGCAAATATAAAAATTTATTCGATTTATTTTTGTAATTAAAATATAGTTCGTATATTTGCAATAGATAATTAATTAATCACTTTTTAAATATAGACATTATGAAAAAGAATGAAACCAAGGTTACTAACCTTATTAGCAACAAGGTTGCTGAACAACTTGAAGGAATCAAAAATTCCAAGACTACAACTTCTAAGGCAAAGGCCAAAAAGACTAAAAAGGAATTGGTACAGGATGCTCAAGAAGCTGCCACAAACTTTGCCAATGCTAAATTGGTAGAACTCTCTCCCAAAGGTAAAACTTCTAAAAAGGCACAGGTTGTCAAGGAAGTTAAGGAACAACAAAAACCTTCCATCATTGAACAGGTAATCTCAAATCGGGAAGTAAAATACTTATATCCCGAGGATGTAGTTGACACTCTTGCTCGGAAGAAATGGAGACAACAAACTCGAAACGAACTTCATCGATTGGAACTTGCCATGGCCCGTATCAAAGACCAAAATTCCAAAGAGTTCAAGGCTGCTGCTAAGGCATATGAGGACTTTCGTAAAAAGGTTCTCAAACCTGAACAAGTTGCATAACCTCATATTAACCTAAGTTCCCGGGCTAATCAGTCTGGGAACTTTTATAAAGAATCGTAATGGATTACACAATCTTCTCTGATAAGGAGATGCTTAAACAAGATAAAGAACTTGTCGAATTACATAAACGATGTTGTAAATCATGGCTTGTTCAGCATTCACTTAAGCATTCTAAGATAAAGAAGTTCTTTATAGTTTACGATTGGTATATCAATCCACATAACGTAAGGAATTTCTTTTTTAGGCCCATACACATCTTTATTCAAGCATTGCTTTTAGGGCAGCTTGATGATATTTCAGATTACATAGATAATAATACTAAGAATGGAAAACGAAAGAAGAAACGGAACAGAAAAGTATAACGTACTTTACCTCAAAGGTAAATACCAGTATAAATCAAAATATCCCCAAATTGAGGCTAAACATAAAATTGTCTATGCTGGGCCTGTAAAGGAAATGGCACCCATCTGGGATAGCATCTCGGATATTCTAAGGAAATCGGACAGAATCTGTACTGAATCTCGAAGAGAATTGAAGAAACTAGAAGAACGTTCACAGAACCAATTCTATTTCAAGAAAGAAGGTATAACCCATATAATCGTATACAAATGTTTGGGGCAATAGTTAAAGACCTATATATAGGCAAATCGAAATTACAGTTCTTCTGTAATCAGAGGGAGATACAACCAACTACTTTGGTAAGTGATGTACTACAACCTACTGGGTTCACTGGCAATATGCCGGATTACGGTACCTATGGTAATTACCTTGACGGTAAATTCGAAATAACACCTATGATGCCAAAACATCAGCTATATGTTACTGGTATTCCGAAAGGGGCAATCTTAGACAACTTTCGAATTCAAAGAACATTCTGGTCTTCATACTATGAAGATGATATAAGGGGATATCTATTCCAGGTTACGGATGGGTACCCTAAACTTATAATTAAACAATAACATGGAAGCAATCGATTACGTTAAATTATTTAAGCTCGACCAGGAGAACTATGATTTTAAAAGGGAAGAGTTTATATCCGAATTAGGTAACGAATTTCTAGATTATTGCCAAACTACTACCATTGGCATTAATCCTAAGACCCATAAACTATACTACTATCGGTTTAAGGAAATCGTAAAGAATTTCGAAACCAAATTCTGGGCAATCTCCAAGCTAAAATTAGGAGAACCATTTACCCAGAAGTTATGGAATGCCTTTTTCGCTACACAGGTAGTTCCCCTAAGGACCCAATTATTCCCCGATATTCAAAAGATGATTGAGGAACGATTTGCCCAGAGGGATAATAACCGTAGTAAACAAGACAAAAAACCTACGAACCGTAAAAAGGTAAATTATGGCAAGGGAAATCACAGACCTTCATGGGAATAAATTCAAGGTAGGGGATTATAAACTTTGCCTTGAAATCCCTATTACTGGGAAAGGTAATCTAGTATTCACCAGGGACCTAATCTCTGGTGAAGCTTTTAATTTATCAGTAGTAAGGAGTAGATACTTAGGATATTTCTACAACCTATCTTTGAATCTGTATATAAGGTACGATTTAGAGTATATGGGATATGATGAAAGTTCGGACATAAGAAAATCTCATTTGTATGTTAGAAAAAAGAAATAAAATCGTAAGGTTCCCAAGACCCATGGGAGTTACGGCAATGGCTTTAGAATATCAGAAGAATCCAAATGATACACTTCTGGTAAATATACACAACTATCTTATTAATCAATGGTTAATGGGTAATGGTGTATTATGTGGTATTACGTATGATATTAATACCTTCTCATATCGTATGGGTATAGATATCAATTACATACGTATCTTTATGAGGGATAGGCTATTAAGCTCAAGAATCTGGGACAAAGAAAAATCAGAAGATTTACTGCAAGCATTAATGGGAGAACAACTTGCTTGGGTACTAGAAGACCGTATGGAGATAGCCCATCAGGTAAATGTATTGAGAGAATCCCAGGGCGGTAAATATATGCCATTTATATCTGCAGAGCTGGGTAAGGCTTTGAAGTTAAAATTGGAATCTTCTACTTCTCTTCAATCCATCGTACGTAACATTACAGGAGGAAGTACTACCAATATATTTGCTCAGTTCAATCAGAACAGTGTAAATCAACCTCAGAACACTATTTCAATCGATGAGGCTCGTCAAATAGTATTAGAATCTCAGAAGATATTGGATAAAACCGAAGAGGCTAAGTTATTGGAAGAGAGATATGATATATCCTCATTACCTGAAGTAGTTGCTACTAAGCAAGAGGGAGTAGATACCCGTAAGGAGGGACTTAATCTTAACAAGGCAGAATTAGCCCATATTACAGATGATTATAAGGGAGCCATGGAGTTATTCCCAGATGAACATCATGAGATACGTAGAGAAATAGAAATGCGTATTGACCCAGATGAAGAGGACCCAGAATTATATCAGTATGAAGAAGTACCAGAGGAAGAAGATAATGGCTCCTTTGCATCTCAATTCTTACGTAGTAAGAGGCTCTAGTAGTTAAATAGGTTCATTGCATATTAAATTGAAAATTTATATATTTGCATATCAATTTTAAAATAGACAAAAATATGAAAACAGATTGTTACATCTACACGCTTATTACCGGAGACTTCCTATTCCAAGTAATGGAAACATCCGATGAACAAGCAGAGAAACGTTTAATCGACTTATACCAGGAGGGAGAGGATGATCTTTATTCAGACATCTATGAACATCATTCCTATGATGACCTTAGGAATTACTATGGCAGTGTTAAGGTATACAAAACACCCATAAACTTAGAAACAAATCAACTTGGGTTCCCAGGTTTAATCGTATATTAATATGGATATCAATTTAGAATACAAGAAAACCCAAGTTAACAAGGTTAATCAAGGGACTTACTTTAAACTCAGACCAACAGAAACTGCTCCGGTATGGGTAAGAAGCGAATATGACAAAGCATCTAAGACTTATTCTTGCTATAAGTACGATGATACTAATCACGAGAAATTCCTTAAGGGAAACAGAGAAATATACATAAATTTTACATTCTAAGCACATGAACCTATTTAAACGAAAGAAATGCTCCCAGAACCTCATATACCTTGATAAGGGTAACCTGGTATTCAAAGGGCAAGTAAAACAGATTTATCGAATTCTCGAACTTTGCATGATAGAATCTGGTAAATTTGACGAACGTCTATACTTCGATATGTACAATGAGTATCTTAAACATTACGTAATATATGATACTACTCCTCAGTTATTACAGTATAAGATACCCTTGATATTCGGTAAACGTTTCCCGGGTATAACATTCTCTAAACGTTTTACATCCGAATACCTGATACCAGATAGGATTACTTATTCTAAAATACCATCTTGCTTTGAATTACCAAAGTACATTGAGGAACATCTAATACATATCTTCAATAGGGTAAGTGCTTATATTGAAATTCCCTATGATGAGAATATGTTTACCAATCTGATTAGGCTCAACTTCCTAAAAGAATGGGAACTATTCGATAACTCCTCAATGTTAAATGCTTATATAAGCAGTCAGCTGGACCTAATCCATAGTTATGCTAAAGTAGAGAATCAAACCATAGTTAAAAACATCATCGAAAGGACTCTGGAAGAAATTATAGAAGAGACTATCGGTAAAAACAATGAAGAACATGGAAAATAAAGAGAAATTCACTTTCCGAAAGGTAAGTATGACAGAGAATGTCGAAATAGAGTTTATCAAAACTCTGGAAGACAATGCTAACAAAAGTGATGAAGACTTGCTAAAAGCTTTCAAGAACAAACTATCTTCGGACAATGTTACTTGTCATGCAAGCATGCTTTCAAGAACTACAACTCATGTTATCTTTCAGATATCCAAATTTAGTAAGATAACAAATTCTTATCGGGACCATGAATTATGGTTATTCGAAATTGATAATAATAATATCATACTAAATAGGTTCCGGATATGATTACGATGAAAACCCTCCAGGCTGAGGATTTAAAGAATGACGAATGGTTATACAATGCCTTAACCAATGGTATCAAGGAATGCTTAACTGCTCCCATCCTAACTTTGGACCCAACAAAGCCTGAACATATTAGGAGAACAGAAATGATACTGGATAATTTCTCACAAGAGGATTCTCCAGTAATTGCTACAGTAATTGCTCCAGGCAATTTCATACAGATGATATTACCGAAACATGATATACTCTTATCGATAATGTTCATATACAAAGAGAAAAATACCTATGTTCAACTCATAATACAAAAACTTAGTTATGACACCAATCAACAAAAGGAAAAATCCACAAGTGACTTACCTGATAGTGGGTCTCAAGAATGAACACGGTTTATATAAGATACATACCGAAGTAAGTCCAACACAGCTAGTGGGCACTGAGCTTCTAAGAAATATCATGCCTATATTTGATGCCTGCACTGGGCATGAACCCGATACATTCTTAATACATGAGGAATTTGAGAATTGGCTCAATGATATAGAAGGGATAGGTTATGAAACCCACGAAGTATATCTCAATGAGACAATTCAATTAGTAGAAGTCAAGTCTTTAGAGGGTGCTAAAGAGGAATTAACTAAAGCCTTCAAGGTACAGAAGCTTACCGATGAAATAGCTTCTAGATTGAAAGAGGAATTAAGTCATATAGTGAAAGAATGCTTTAAAAATGAAGTAGAGAAAAAGCTTGATTCCTCTACCAGAGAATCCATAGTTAGGTCAGCCCTATATAATGTAATTAACAAAGTCTAAATTCGAAAGGCAGTCTAATCCACTGCCTTTCTTAGCGTGTATACCTATCCTCAGCCTCTTTAAAAATAAAAGAGTATTATTTTGTAGTATGAATAGAAATTTATATATTTGCATATCAATTTTAAAATAGACAAAAATATGAAAACCTCAAAAAACTCAACCGCCAAGGATATATCTCAGGTAGTTACCAAATTCCTTGAAAACAAATCAGACTTTAGTTTAGACTGCGATGAAAAGGGAAACCTTTACACTCTGCTCATGGATGAATTACTCCAATTAATGGAACTTCATCTGTTACAAGTAATAGACATCAATTGCTTTAATCGTTATGAAACTACCTATTACACTTTCACTTTCGATAGCTTGATAACTCTTGATACTACCGAGAAAAAGAATCAAGCTGCTGATGCTGCTTTGAAATTCATGCAAAAGTTCACCGATAATGATGGTATATTCACCTCATTCACCAAGCTGGATGCCAATAACTGGATTTATCAACTTAACTTCAGAATATCATAACTATGGCTACTAACTACAAGAAACTTAAATCCGACCTACAAAAACAAGGTCGGATGACTTTATTCGTACCTCATAACGAAGATCTACCTTGCATAGGCTTTGAACCTACCTGGTCTAAAACTAAGATACTAAAGGTATTATTACAATTCGATGATATCAGAAAGGAGTACACATTATGAATGAACAAAAACCTATTATCGTACCAGAGGAAATAGAATGCTCCTCTGGTTCAGTATTCAACTTCAATTACAAACGAGTTGTATACTCGCTAACTATGCAACCTGATAAAATCCTTATTCAGCAAGCTATAAGCAAATCTAAGACTCCTGCTAAAGGAACAAGTCAAATTATTATGCTTAATTCTCTAGAGGAATACCAAACCTGGTATAGCAAGCTGAAACTTTCATACGGTAAAAGAATAACCCGAAGAAGGTTACACTATGCTACCACTGAGAACGGTATTATTAAATATACAGATTATCCTAAGGCTACAAACGCAGGCATGCGTAAATCAGAAGGAATCATCTGCATACCAGAAACCATTACTACCTATCGAAGTACTTATACTATCAAGGTTGAAAATCAAACAGTAACCATCCTGGATGCCTGGGGAATCAAACAACAAACCCCAATCAAAACATTCCCATCATGGGTAGATGAATTGAAGGACAAAGAAGGCCGAATAACCAGGAGGAAATTAAGGTATTTCAATGAGGATAATGGCCTACAAATAATTCCCTAACCAGTTCTATATACCCTCAGAGGTGCTCAGTACATAACCAAAACCGAGCACCTCTCTATTTTAAAAATAATATTATATAGTGATACAAGTTATAAAATAATTTTGTATATTTGCAATGAGAAATATTTCTCAAACAATTTTTAATATTAGACATTATGAAAAAAATTATTAAAACCCTCCCCGAACTCAAATCGATAATCGATGCTAACAAGTATCATACTTTCGATTACACAGAAGGTCTTTCAATTTCAGACGGTATCGAAATCTTCGAAATTAACCTTGAAGAAACAGACGATTACCAAGGTGCATCTGCTACTCTTTGCATCTATCCCAACGAAGATATTCTCTTCAATGATATCAAATCAAATATTAAATCAATGGAATTAGAAGAGGGTGCCGATGACCAATACTACGATTATTCTCCTTCACAGGTAGAGGCTATCATTTATGCTATTCCTCAATTAACTCCTGAACACCAAGATTATACAATCGAAGGTCTCAAAACTCATTTAAGAAACTTCATTGCTAACGAGGAAAATGACGAAGACATGATATCTCAATATTCCGATACTCTTGAATCACTCGAAAAATACGAATCAGATCACAGAGAAACGGAATTATTCTCTAATCTCTACATTTCAGAAACAATCAATAAACTCTAATCAACTATGGTAAACTTATACAAACTGCTTAACGCACTGGAACAGGGGATGACCCTGTTCCAATTAGACAAATGGAAAACCGAAGGTATCTGGTATCCTATCTCTCAATACAAAAAGGAAACCAACGAAATCGAAGTTGTAACCAACTTATTTCTCCCTACACCTCCACCGGAAGGATATCATATCCAACTAACAGGTAACTATGATGAGGATGAACATGCTGAATGGCAACAATTCCTGGACGAGAACCAATGGAAAATCTACCCATTGCTTGCAAATATCATACGGGTATTCTTACCGAACCCGGAAGGTGTATCATATCAACTGTTATATACCCAATACCCACAAGGGTTCATATCAGTAATTGCTAAACCCTATAAAACTATACAATCATGATTACAGAAGAGATGAAATCCACATTGCTGGATATCGAAATCAATAACCCAGAAGGTATTCAGAATCTTAAGGCTCTACTTAAGAACTATTCTGATATCATTGGTAAAGACCAATCTACTCTCTCAGAAGAGGAGGAACAATCATTATGCGACCTGCAAGATAACATAATGATACTGGTATTCGGACCACTCTATTCACAATTCAAATTTGAATACATACAATCCGATACAATCATGGACGAAGAAGAGACTTTCATAGAAGACTTATGCAAATTCTATTTCGGGTAACAAATGAAAGACTACATCATCTTCCTATTAATGATTAGACTACCCAAGGGAACTGCTATCACTATATTTGGTATCGGTTCCCGACCCTTAACAAAATATACGGTTTTAACAATCGAAAATACACAATTAATACCCATACTAATATGAATGACGAAATACTTATCATAAATGAATACCCCATAGGATGGGGATGGCTTAAAGATGTACCTCTTATAGACTGGGAATGGCTCATAGACGTATTCGCTACTATGACGGATGATACCGATACATATTCTTATATAACTTATGCTGAAGAGGATGGTGCCAAACTTACGGATATAACCTTTGTAAGAACTGTGGGACTTGCTAAATTCCTATATGATGACCAAGGTTACCTTGCGGGTATCAGAGAATATGGGCATTACATTGCTGCTAAAGCTCTCGATATCAAATCAGAAAGGGATTACCTGAATCACTACAATGATATACGTTTAATCTGCAACGAATTATGATAACTAAAGACACATTTCTGGTATCATTCAACATCCAAGGAGAAGGCTTTTGCGAGCCTTTCCTTGTTATGTACCGTACTGAAGAATTAGACCCCTATCTCGGATATCCAAGGCAAACATTAAACCCTAATCATTTGCATGTACATTTTACTAAGCAGGTAATCCGAGAACTAATGAAAATGCCATATTATGATATCGAAATACTGGACTTCATTAGGGTACCCAGTTAACCCCATATATTATAATGAATAAAATTAGATATATTGCATATTATATTTATTTTTCGTATATTTGCATAAGAGAAATAAAAATATAATATTAACCGACCTCGAACAGGTCACTAACACATTAACAATATGATAACAATATCAGAAATCCAGGACATTATCAAAGGGCAAACCCGCCAAAATCAGTTCTTCTTTTACCCTTACAAAACGGTAACTGAAACTAGTAACTCAGATGGATCTTATCTGGGTATACTTAACATGGAATTCTCCTCATACCCAGACGATGACAAAGAATCAGACATTTACGTTGAGGAATCCAATGCTTTCGAAACAAGGTTAATCTATGGACTCAAATTCCTTGGTATAGAACTCCAGGAACTAAACTCCAACAGTCACTATTTCTATAATCAAGACGGAGATACTATCTCAATTCATTTCAATGATACATCACTAATGGTAATCATTACAATGACTGGCCAATACTAATTACTAACCAGAGCCCAGCTAAATACTGGGCTCACAAAACAATAAACATTATGAAAATAACAATCACTACATTAGTAATTATCGAGGACATGGAAGTACAGGATGTAATACATTCCTTCAACGAGGACCCGGCCAAAGCCAAACAAGAAATCATAGATCAGGTAAATGACATTTATTCAGACGGAACAGAATCCTATACAACAATGGAGGAAGTCCTGGACTCATTCACCTTCAAAGTAGGGGCATCACAAGGCAAAGCCTACATCGAATCCCAAGAGATATCCTTTAACCGAGGTGGAACCATAATAAACAAGGAACTATGATACAAATCCTATACATATTATCCAAATCCTTAGTAGGGCTCTACTTCCTACTAAGGATCCTAGATGTAGAACGTACCTACCCCCAACACAAAGAAAACCAAATAAAATATCCCAAAGCCTTATACATAACCA
>ULSL01052688.1_pt1 | contig 47447 bp, 52 predicted proteins | sample 1956321 | NCBI WGS metagenome assembly ULSL01 (sample SAMEA4835707, study PRJEB28245) | human gut metagenome | biome: gut microbiome; material: fecal sample | place: Denmark | collected 2008
AAAAATGGATGATACCTTGCTAAACCGGGACAACTCAGACAATCCTTCGGGCATGTATTCATCAGAGACCTAACAAAATAAGAAATAACACAAAAACGTTGCGTTCTGCGGCAATTATCTTAGTTCGCTGCCGGCAGAACAAGTTAGTTTGTCGGCTGCAAAATACATATTTATTGCTGACATAATGAGCAGAAATCATGCGCAAGTATTCTGACATAATAAGCAATATGTGGTTGTGGAGGCTTTGAGGCATGGGAAGTTGGCGTATATAGGCAGCTAACTCATAGATACTACGGTGAGAATGTCATTCTGTACGAAAAAGCGGACAGTAACGCCAGCGAACTCGAATGCATAGATGCGTTCCGGATCGTTTTGGTAAGAAGGGCGAGGATCTTGAGCCAGCACTTTTTCCAGAGAAAGAAGCTTTTCGGCAGGCAATATTTGGCCCGCATTGTCCGGAAGTATTACGCGCAGCAAATGAGCTTCTACGCTGTCTGTAAAACCACCCGTAGCCAGCGGTTTACAGTCGGCATACGGAAGATATGGTTTTATATCATAGATCGGGGTGCGGTCCATGAGATCGGCACCCGTTATTTCCAGGATTGGTCCATCTTCTTTTGAAAAAATAATGTCCTGTAATTCTACACAAGAAAGCGCCAGTGAATTTGGTCGAAATGGAGATCTCGTTGCAAATACTCCCATGCGCTTATTGCCGCCAAGTTTGGGCGGACGAACGGTAGGTGACCATTCCCCACGTATTGTTTCTGAAAATTCCCAGATCAGCCATAAATGAGAAAAATCTTCCAAGCCGCGGATCGCATCGCGATTGCGGTATTCCGGTTCAAATATGATACGGCTGCGTAACTCCGGAACCAGACCGCTCTGTCGTGGAATGCCAAACTTTCCCGGAAAATCAGAGTGTATCCGGGCAATCGGATGAATTTCCATGTTTTCCTCCTGTCACTGATATCAATTATTCAAAATGTCGCTGATATCTTTTGCTCAAAATGTCACTAATATCAATTATTCAAAATGTCACTGATATCATTTATCATTTCATCATCTTTCAGGCGGAAAAGAAATTCCACGCGACGAGATGCATTTTGATCTTCTTTGCCATCCTTATCCAATATAGGATTGCTAAAGGACTTGCCGTTTGCCGTCACAATTTTGCGTAGTTTCGTGATCTTGGCAGTCGACAGCACTTTCTTGTTTTCATCCAAGCAGAAAGTTGCGACAGACAAGGCCCTTTTTTGGGACAGCTCCAGATTATATAAATAATCTCCCTGTGTATCTGTATGTCCTTCAATAATAATCTCTGAGATATAATCATTAAATTGCTTGTCTGTTAATACGCCAATATACTTTGGTAAAAACTTTTGCAGCAATTCCTCACCCGACGCTTTCAACGCAAATTGTCCGGAATCAAACAAAATGCTTGAGTCAAGCGCGATGGATCCGGTCTTTTCATCGACTTTCACACTGAGATCCGTACCGTCAAACTCTTTCTTGAGAGCCTCGATCAGTTCCGTTCGAATACCGATCAATTTGTCTAACTGTTCCTGTTGCTCCTGCAGTTGTTCCTGTTGGCTTTGAACCAAAGCCTGCTGCTGCTTTAATTCCTCTTGTTTTTGTTCGTAACGTCTTTGCGATTGCAGCATTGTAAACGAAATGATCAACACAAAGATCAACAAAAGAGCAGCCATCATATCGGAATAGGAAAGCCAATAACTGGTTTCCTCCAAATGTCTTTTCTTTTTTCTGCGCATAATAAACCTCTTTTCTGTACGCGGAACCGAGTGGTGTTACTGTCTGAGTGCCCGAGCAATCTTATCAGCTACTTCATCACTAAATTTCTCCATCATCTTCTCTGTCTGCATCATTTGCAAAGCTTGATAATCCAAGAAAATATTTGCCGCATTATTTTGTGCACGGGGTGCGACATATTTATGGTAACTGTCCAAAAAATCGTCCATGGCATTATAAGCATCTTCTAAGTTTTTCTTGTAAACAAAGTTAAATACCAAAGAAAATACCATACCATAAATAGATGTGTGGAACGCGATCTTGATACCATTCATCAACTGCGGAATGCTGTCCGTAATTGCGGACGCACTGCCGGTATTAAAATTCTGAAGACCAAACGACAGACCGATAAAAGTCCCCAAAATACCAAGACCGGTCATTACGCCGGGAACAATGCTGATCAATCCACATTTCATTACGCTGTCAATGTAATATTCATTCAGATAATCATCAATATCGCATTGGGCACTTCGCTCTAACATCGTTAATCTTCTGCGCTCCTCGCAATATTCACGAAAACGTGTATCTGCCAATTTGTTACCAAAGAGCTTTGGATTATCTTTATAATCATCCCACAAATAATCGCCTTTGCGTTTGAAGTCAGTCTGAAAGTTGCGTGCCGCAAGATGCAGGCTAGCCATCATCCGATTAGCAGGCATGAAACAATGTGTCGTAGAATACAAAATAATCCCGCCGACAATTAAAAACATTCCAATATTAATGATAATGTTGGCGATATCAAGACCCGAACCCGTAAACACGTTCAGATATACGGCCAAAGCCAGCATAATAAAATATACAGGGAATAAAATCCCCTCACTACCAAAAGATTTCATAGGTACCCTCCAATGTTTGCTTTGCTGCAAAAGACCAGCGACCATCCCCCTGTTCTAAAGAAACCGGGCGTATATCAAAAGCTGATGCCTTGCAGTCGTATAATGTAACGTGTGCCCGATGGCACAACATATATACTATACAAAGTTTGGGGGAGAAAGTCAAAAGGTGGGCGGGGTGGTGCACTGCATATGAGAGGATTTCGTAAAATAGAAAATGTTATGTTATCTATTACGATAAAAGAAAGGATGAAAAGCAAAGGGCACTAATTAGTTGCCCGGAATGCAACCGGGAAATTTCGGATACCGTAAGAAAATGTCCGAATTGTGGATACAAAATCAAAAATCACCGATCCAAAAAAGAACTTAAATTATTGAAAAATACGATTTAGTACGTTTTATGGGACAATAAATGTGCTATAATAGTGGCATGTCATAAAAGAATGTGTAGAGAATCCACACTAAGACAAGTAATGTTAAATTTTGTACCAAGAAATCTACGATAGGTATGCGTATAAGAGATGGGAGGGTAAATGGCAAAACGACCGAATCAAAGGCTAAAATTGTTGTATTTAGCAAAGATTATGCTTCGACTGACGGATGATGAACATGGTTTACAGGTAGAGCAGATTATCAATGAGTTGGCCAAGTATGACATTGCGGCAGAGAGAAAGAGTATATATTCTGATTTAGAAGCTCTGCAATTGTTTGGAATTGATATTGAAAAAAAGCACATAGGACGATATGTATATTATTGTGTAGGAAATCGAAATTTGGAATTGGCAGAATTGAAACTTTTGGTAGACGCAGTACAGTCTTCTAAATTTATCACAGAGAAGAAATCCAGCCAGCTTATAGAAAAACTGGAACGTTACGTTAGTCAATACGAAGCGAAACAGTTAAATCAACAGGTATATGTTCACGGTCGGATAAAAACCATGAACGAAAGTATCTACTATAATGTAGATGAAATACATAATGCAATTACAGCAGACGTAATGATTTCATTTCAATATTTTCAGTGGAATTTGAAAAAGGAGATGGAGCCAAGACACGAAGGAGAGAGATACATAATATCTCCGTGGGGGCTGATTTGGGATAATGAGAATTATTATATGGTAGGATATGACGCAAAGGCTGAGCTTGTCAAGCATTTTCGAGTCGACAAGATGTTACGTATTCAACCGATGAAATGCAAAAGAAAAGGTCAAAAGTTATTTCCACAGGGAAATATAGCAAACTACGCAGAGAAGCATTTTGGAATGTTTTCGGGAAAAGAGGAATCGGTCACGCTGCTTTGTCAAAATGGGTTTATAGGTGTGATCGTAGATAGATTTGGAAGAGACGTTAAAATTCGCCCGGTGGATGAGGATCACTTTCAAGCAAAAGTTGAAGTGGTTGTCAGTAATAATTTTTTTGGATGGGTGTTAGGATTAGGAGAAGGGGTTAAGATTACTGCACCGCAGGAAGTTGTCAGTGAACTACAAAAGGAAATTCAAAGAATGAGGAGACAATATTTTGCGGATGATCTGGAAATGGAATTGGCTATGAAGGATAACAAGTGCTGATTCTTAGATTGAAGTGATGGGGAGGAGATGATCTGGTATGAACAAGCAACAAAAAAACTCGCCGAGGCGAGTTCCTAAAGTTCAATTAAATCACACACTGTGATGCCCAAAGGCGATTTGAATAAATTTTTATTTGAACTTATGATGTAGTTAATACGTATGGTACTTAACTGACATCAATAATAAAGCATAAACTACGACATGTCAAGAGAAAAAGGAGGATTTTATGAAAAAATTTGAAGAGTACTATATTGGATTGGATATGGGAACCGGTTCTGTAGGATGGGCAGTGACGGATTCAGCGTACAATATTATCAAACGTCATGGTAAGGCATTATGGGGAATTCGCCTGTTTGAGTCTGCTAAGACAGCCGAAGAAAGAAGAATCTTTCGAACGTCCCGAAGAAGAACAGAGCGCCGTAAAAATCGATTACATTTATTGCAGGAAATCTTTGCGGAAGAGATTAGCAAGAAAGACATGGGATTCTATCAGCGGATGAAAGAGAGTAAGTATTGGCATGAGGATAAGAAAGACATCAATGGAAACATGCCGGAGCTGCCGTATGCACTGTTTGCAGATGATGGATTTACAGATAAAGACTATTATAAGAAATATCCGACAATTTTTCACTTGCGCTATGCGTTGGCAACGAATACAACAGATAAGCCCGATATTCGATTGCTTTATTTGGCATTGCATCACATTATTAAGCATAGAGGACATTTTCTGTTTGAGGGCAAGAAATTATCAGAAGTAAAAGAATTTTCAACAGCGATTGAGGCATTAGTGCAGCAGGCTGAAGAACAAGAGATTGATCTGAAATCTTTGACGCAAGAAGAAGTGTTGACTCAATTGGAACACATTATGAGTGATGCTCAATGCACAAAATCAGATAAAAAGACGCAGGTCAGCAAGCTCATAGTAGGAACAGATAAGCAGAAGCAAAAACAGGAGAAAGCGATAGCAGCTTTAATTACGGGTTGCACCGTAAAGCTAAGTGATATTTTTGCTGATCCGGAGTTGGATAAAGAAGAAATCTCGAAAATATGCTTTTCTGATAATGGTTATGAAGAAAAAGAGGTAGAAATAGAGTCTGTATTGGCGGATCGATTTTTGCTTATAGCAGCAGCAAAGGGTGTGTATGATTGGACGGTATTGCATGATATACTGGGGGATGCGCGCTTTTTGTCGGAAGCAAAAGTTAAAACCTATGAGAAACACCGTGATGATCTGCGGAAAGTGAAGCAGCTTCTTCGGATGGATAAAGAAGTTTACGAGGCTGTTTTTGGTGTGTCTGAGAAAAATGAGGCAAATTATAGTGCTTATATTGGCATGGCAAAGAAAAATGGAAAAAAACAGCCGATTGAGAAAAAATGTTCACAGGAAGATTTTTATAAATTCTTAAAAAAGCAGCTGGATCGTCTGTCTGTGGATGAAATGGGGCAAGAGATAATCGATGAGTTAAAAGCAGAGATGGATCTTGGAACATTATTTCCTAAACAAATGATTCGCGATAATGGAGTTATTCCTTATCAATTGCATGAGAATGAATTGAATGCAATATTGGACAACGCACAGAAATTCTATCCGTTTTTGTTGGAGAAAGATCAAGATGGTTATACACCAGTGGAAAAAATACAAAAGATATTCCGCTTCCGCATTCCGTACTACGTAGGACCTTTGAACACGGCGCATCAAGATAAAGGTGGTCATAGCTGGTCTGTACGTAAAAAGGAAGGCAAAATTTATCCATGGAATTTTTCAGAAATGATTGACGAGGAAGAAAGTGCAACGAAATTTATTGAACGCATGACGAATAAATGCACGTATCTGATCGGAGAGGATGTTTTGCCGAAGGAATCATTGTTGTATGCGAAATTCAATGTATTGAACGAGCTAAATAATCTGCGCATTGATGGGGAACTGATAGCTCCGGAACTTAAGCAGGATATTTATAATAATGTTTTCAAGAAATACCAACGTGTAACAGGGAAAAAGGTCAAGGATTACCTTAGAATCAACGGCGTAATTTCTAAAGAACAAGAACTATCCGGATTTGATCAGAATTTTAAGAGTTCGTTGAAAGCGTATCATGATTTTAAGCAGATCGTTGGAACGGGGGTCCTTTCGGAAAGTGAACAGGAGGATATCGTCAGAGATATTACGCTATTTGCAGATTCTCAAAAGATGTTGAAACAGCGTATTCATAGAAAATATCCGATGTTGTCTGACAAACAGATTGCTCAGCTTGCCAACAAAAAATATGCAGGGTGGGGCAGATTGTCGCGCACCTTTTTGGAAAATATTGAATCAGTCAATAAAGAGACTGGTGAAGTAATGAATATCATCACTGCGCTTTGGGAAACGAATGAGAACTTAATGAAACTTTTAAGTGGAAAATACGATTATACAAAGCAGATTGAGCAATGGAATGCCGGACAGATGAAAAAAGGAGAGATAGAATATCAAGACATTGAAGAGCTTTATGTGTCTCCTGCAGTAAAGCGCCCAATTTGGCAAACTATAAAAATTGTAAGGGAAATTACAAATATAATGGGTGGTGCACCAAAACGCATTTTTGTCGAGGTTGCAAGAGAGCCCGGTGAAAAAGGCGTGAGAAAAGTTTCTAGAAGAAACCAGTTGTTGGATCTTTACAAAGCCTGCAAAAAGGAAGCACCGGAATTATACGACCGTCTGGCAAATAAGGAGTCTGACAATGCATTGCGCAGTGACAAACTTTTCTTATATTATTCGCAGATGGGAAGATGTATGTATTCCGGAGATGCCATTGATTTGGATGAGTTATTCACAAACCGATATGATATTGATCATATATATCCACAATCGAAGGTTATGGACGATAGTATAGACAACCGCGTATTGGTCAAAAGAGATTTAAATAGCAAAAAGACAGATACATTCCCGGTCTCTGAGGAATACCGAAAAGCAGGAAAAGCATTATGGAGCACGCTGTTGAAAAAGGGATTGATCTCTAAAGAAAAATATAAGAGATTGACAAGAACAGAGCCATTTGGTGAAGATGAGTTGGCTGGTTTTATTGCCAGACAATTAGTGGAGACACGTCAGAGTACCAAAGCAGTTGCGCATTTATTGGAAGAGGCATATCCTGATGCCGAAATCGTTTATGCAAAAGCTCGTGCAGTTAGTGAATTCCGGCATAAATTTGACATGATCAAAGTGCGTGAGGTGAATGATTTCCATCATGCCAAAGATGCCTATTTGAATATTGTTGTCGGCAACACATACTATGTAAAATTTACAAAGGATGCGGCTTGGTTTGTGCGCAACAATCCGGGACGTACATACAACTTAAAGAAAATGTTTGAGAATGAAACGGTAAAACGTGGAAATGAAACAGCATGGATTCCTGGAGATAACGGGACAATATGTACTGTGAAGAAATGGATGCGAAAGAATAATGTTTTATTCACCAGAAGAGCATACGAAGTGAAAGGAGGGCTTTTTGATCAAAATATTTTGAAGAAAGGGAAAGGACAGATACCGATCAAGGGAGGTGCCGATGAGAGACTCCAGTCGATTGAGAAATATGGAGCGTATAATAAGGCGAGTGGTGCTTATTTTATGCTGGTGGAATCCGATGGTAAGAAGGGAGAGAGAAAGAGAACGATTGAGTTCGTGCCGGTATATTTGGCGAAAAGCTTAGAGGAATCTGTGGAGCTTCGTAGACGATATTGCGAGGAGGAACTCGGTCTTGTGAATCCAGACGTGCGAATACTTAAGATAAAGATTAATACGCTATTTGACGTGGATGGGTTTAAGATGCATTTGTCGGGAAGAACAGGAAAGCAATTATTATTTAAGGGAGCAAATCAACTGGTTTTGAGCGAAGAGTTGCAGTTGATAGTAAAGAAGATAGGCAAATATTGTGCCGACTATAAAGAGAATAAAGAGGCTGTCCTATCCGAAAAAAGTGAAGTGACACAAGAAGTCTTGGAAGAGCTCTATGATGAATTTCTGCATAAGCTAAGAAATAGCTTGTATGGGCATAGGCTGTCAGCGCAAATAGAAAAGATAGAAAAAGGAAAAGAGATTTTTCAATCTATGAGCAATGAGCAGAAATGTCTGATATTAATGGAAATTCTACATTTATTTCAATGTGCCAGTCAAGCTGCAAATTTGCAATTAATAGATGGACCGGGGAAGGCGGGAATATTGGTGCTTAATAATGATATATCAAAATTAGAAGATATAAAAATCATCAACCAATCAATTACAGGTTTCTATGAACAAGTGATTGATCTAAAAACGATATGAGTTGGCGGATTGTTGTCGTGCATAACACGGCAAAGTTGGATTTGCAATTGCAATATTTAGTGGTACGAAGTGAGATGAAAACGCAGAAGATACATATTTCAGAAATAGCACTTCTGCTTGTGGAAGCTACTTCTGTATCGCTGACAGTTGGATTGTTGGCGGAATTAACGAGACAGAAGGTGAAAGTGATATTTTGTGACCATAAGCGAAATCCATCCTCGGAGTTGATTTCGTATTATGGCTCACATGATACAAGCAATAAAATCCGTACACAAATTACGTGGCCACAGTCTGTGAAGGAAGCCGTGTGGACGGAAATTGTTCGTGAGAAAATAAATAAGCAGGCGGAATTCTTGCTGGAAAGGGGGAAGAATACGGAAGCTGCGCTGCTGAGAGACTATGTTCAACAGATACAATGGAATGATGCCACTAATCGTGAAGGTCATGCTGCAAAAGTATATTTTAACGCATTGTTTGGCATGGATTTCTCACGGAGTCAAGATTGCCCGATTAACGCAGCATTGAATTATGGATATTCACTGATGCTTTCTGCAATTAATCGTGAAATTGTAATGAATGGATACATTACGCAGCTGGGGTTATTCCATGATAATATGTTTAACCAATTTAATTTGGGTTCAGATCTAATGGAGCCGTATCGTGTGCTTGTCGATCGAAAGGTATGTGAAATGAAACCAATAGAATTTGAGCATGAACAAAAAATGAAATTAGTTGCTTTGCTAAATGAAGAAGTAATAATGGAAGGCAAACATTTTGTCATCCTAAATGCGATCAAGCAATATGTTAAGAGTGTATTCGATGCTTTGAATGAGTCGGACATTGCGCAGCTTTCCTTTTATTCTTATGAGTTATAGGTACATGAGAGTGATAGTAATGTTCGACCTTCCTGTACTATCAAGTGCGCAGCGACGAGAATATACGAGATTTCGGAAATATTTGCTGAAGAGTGGGTTTGTCATGCAGCAGGAGTCAATCTATAGCAAGTTAGCATTAAATACCAGCATAGCTCAAAGGATTGAAGATAATGTTCGCAAAAACAAACCTCCTGAAGGGTTGGTGCAAATGTTGACGATTACCGAAAAACAGTATGGTCGAATGGAACTTTTGGTCGGGGAAGTTACAAGTGAAGTGATTCAGAGTGATGAACGGTTAATTATACTGTAATCACGGTAAAAGAGGGGAGGGGGATGTTTGAAATTAACACATCCGGATGTTCATTTCGATATAGAATTTGGAAAGGCTGATTCTCTGATACCAGTGTGTGTTGTAGAATCGCCGGTAAGATGGCGGGAGATTCAAAAGGAATTAATATTTCAGCAAAGTGGTGATAGCGGTAACTGGGTATTGTCGGAAGGTGATAAAGAATTAAAAATCAGCAAAGTCATGGAAATGATATTTAATCCATTGCAGCTAGATGTTAATCAAAGAAAGCTGGTTACTGCCTTTTTGAAATCTTTTGCAGAAAAAGCAGTGAACGAAATGCATTGGAGAGAGGGGCAGGAGCTAAACACACATATCCAAACATTCTTTGGTAATCTAGAGGTGGAGTATTCGTTTGAGTTCAGTATCAATGAGGAACTTGATTATTCGAGTTTGGCGAAAGCTATGGGTATTCAATTAGTTACTGAATATGAAACGGACTTGGAGCGGTTATTGCAATATTGTATATTGCTCCAGGAATTGATAAAGCCAAAATTATTAATATTCTGGAATTTAAGACAATACTTTTCTGCTGAAGAAATGAAATTATTGTATTCAGAAGTGTGCTGTCGAGAATGGAATGTTTTATTAATGGAACATTATATTGACAGTAGAATAGATGGTGAGAAGTGGTATATTATTGATAAGGATAACTGTGAAATCTATTGAAAAAAGAGAAAGATCTCGTTATACTATTATTTAGATAAGTGTGTTTGAGCACAGCAGAGATACATTTTATGTTAGTGATGGCATTTCATTTTCTAATTTGAGGTTTGAGAATGATGTAGAAATGTATGGTGCTCAAACTCGTACTCTTTTTCATGCCATCCACCCCCTGTTTGAGAATGATGTAGAAATGTATGGTGCTCAAACGCTTCCATTTGAACCAAATGCTAAAATCCAGTTTGAGAATGATGTAGAAATGTATGGTGCTCAAACTCTTTACATCATCTTTATTTATTGTTCCACGTTTGAGAATGATGTAGAAATGTATGGTGCTCAAACACAGACGGTATATTACAACCGTATGCCATCGTTTGAGAATGATGTAGAAATGTATGGTGCTCAAACAAAATCTATTGACAATATTACTTTTATGTATGTTTGAGAATGATGTAGAAATGTATGGTGCTCAAACTCCTAATAACACAGCAAATGCAATGTTTAAGTTTGAGAATGATGTAGAAATGTATGGTGCTCAAACCAATATTTTCTTGTGTACTTGGTATATTGAGTTTGAGAATGATGTAGAAATGTATGGTGCTCAAACTCATTTTTCCTTTGTTGCACAACCTATCTAGTTTGAGAATGATGTAGAAATGTATGGTGCTCAAACGAATCATTCGGCAGGGAATTAGGAATCGGAGTTTGAGAATGATGTAGAAATGTATGGTGCTCAAACACGCAAACAGGCAGAGTGCGACGTGTTGTTGTTTGAGAATGATGTAGAAATGTATGGTGCTCAAACGAACAAGATTATACTATATTGCACGACTGTGTTTGAGAATGATGTAGAAATGTATGGTGCTCAAACGTATAGCTTGCTTTTTAGCAGATTGTATGTGTTTGAGAATGATGTAGAAATGTATGGTGCTCAAACTCAACACCATCTTTTTTGAGATCTCTGGAGTTTGAGAATGATGTAGAAATGTATGGTGCTCAAACATAGCGTTCGAATCAGGCATAGTGTTAGTAGTTTGAGAATGATGTAGAAATGTATGGTGCTCAAACCGATAACGAGCGATACTTACCGAATGAAACGTTTGAGAATGATGTAGAAATGTATGGTGCTCAAACTTTACCAATTTAGAAAGGATTGAAACTATGGTTTGAGAATGATGTAGAAATGTATGGTGCTCAAACATGATTAAACACCCGCAGTACAATAGACCTGTTTGAGAATGATGTAGAAATGTATGGTGCTCAAACCAAAGATACACCAACCATGATTGCCATGATGTTTGAGAATGATGTAGAAATGTATGGTGCTCAAACATTATTTCAGTTGGATAAAATGGTAGTATTGTTTGAGAATGATGTAGAAATGTATGGTGTTCAAACGGATTCTAGCATCTGTTGTGAAGTCGTAACGTTTGAGAATGATGTAGAAATGTATGGTGCTCAAACGCACTGTTTCCGTTTTAGATGTGCAAGTGTGTTTGAGAATGATGTAGAAATGTATGGTGCTCAAACTATTACTATATTATCAACATGGAATACCGTGTTTGAGAATGATGTAGAAATGTATGGTGCTCAAACTGTTTTCGTACAAGTCTAAAACGTACGCCAGTTTGAGAATGATGTAGAAATGTATGGTGCTCAAACTTATTGAAAGTCGATTCAATATCTTCCATTGTTTGAGAATGATGTAGAAATGTATGGTGCTCAAACCTGTGTTATTGTACGATGATGTTTTAATTAGTTTGAGAATGATGTAGAAATGTATGGTGCTCAAACAATCAATATTCATAATATCCCTCCTCGCTAGTTTGAGAATGATGTAGAAATGTATGGTGCTCAAACGAAAGAAGATATATTTGGTCTGACTGATCAGTTTGAGAATGATGTAGAAATGTATGGTGCTCAAACTTTCTTTTTGTTCCAGAAGATGGTTTTCTAAGTTTGAGAATGATGTAGAAATGTATGGTGCTCAAACCTGTACTGTAATACCTCAATACATGTTGTGGTTTGAGAATGATGTAGAAATGTATGGTGCTCAAACCTTTGTTCTCATAGATGAAGTCAGCCAGCAGTTTGAGAATGATGTAGAAATGTATGGTGCTCAAATATACTTTAGCAATGGCGTATTTACCATTGGTTACAGAGACTGGGCACCGGAACATGAGAAAATGGGAAAAGGTGTAACTTTGACTGAGGATGAAATGATGAAGTTGAAGGAACTATTGTAAAGAGGTGAGAAGATGGATACGAGCAGGCTTATTGGCATGCGTGTTGTTAATGTTAACACTCATGCTATAGGAACAATTGAATATATAAAAGATGGCTTCGTATAGCAGGAGAACTTGTGGAAGATAATGTTGGTGTTGTAGTAAACGTCTCCAGCATTGAATGAGAAACTTCACGATTGTTGGAGTGATCGTTTTTAATTTTAGACACTTCGATTATGGCATGGATTTGTGAGGGGTGCAATCCGTGGGCAGATTAGGCGCTTACTGTAGAAATGTAAAATAGTGAAAAAATAGTGTAATTTTAATGGAAAAATTAGCACTCTCGTGATATAATGAGCCTCAGAGAAAAACAAGCGGATGCGAAGCAGACAGTTGTTTTTCTTGGATCATTAACGAGCAAATAAGCTTGTGAAACAAGCGAATAAGTTCTGAAAGAGCGGATTTGTGAGTTTGATAAAAGGCTAATTGATGTTTGATATAATATACGTATCAGGAGGGTGCTTTTTTATGATTAAAGTAACTTTGTCAAATGAAATATTAAAGTATATTACGGAGATAGATAAAAACAGGTATAAAGCATCAGAGGTTTCGTTGCCTATTGCGGTAGCAAGTAAGTTGCGGAAAATTTCAAAGAAGAAAAGTTCCTATGCATCTACTAAAATTGAGGGAAATCCTTTATCGGAGAAGCAGGTGGATGAGGTTATAGATAGCGATGAACGAAAACACTATCTTAAACCGGAGCAGGAGGTTCGTAATTATTTCCTGGCACTGAATTATTTGGAAGAGAAAGCGGCAAAGAAGGAGAGGTTTTCCAAGAAACTGATATTGGATGTACAGAAGTATGTTGAAAAGGGAGCTTCAAAAGAAAAAATCGGACTTCGAGGACCAATGCCCCCCGGAGTATTATTTGCGGTATATGATTCACAAACAGGGAATCCTGATTATATTCCTCCGGAATATATTGATATATCGGATCTGTTGGATGAATTGGTGGAATATGTGAATGAAACAGATGATCATCCGCTCATAATTGCAGCTGTAGTGCATTATCAGCTTGTAACAATTCATCCATTTGAAGATGGAAATGGGCGGACCGCAAGGCTGCTCTCGGGATATATTTTAGATATCAACGGATATGGTTTTAACGGAATTGGCTCATTAGAAGAGTACTTCGCATATGATATTGATGAATACTATGAATCAATCCAGATGGGGCTGCCTGCACTGTATTATTCGGGACGAGAGAATCCTCCGCATCCTGAGATTTGGATCAATTATTTCCTTCACATGGTGCTGCTATACTCAAATAAGGTTTGCGAATTGTCGGAGAGTTCAAACAACGAAGAATTGGAAGGAAGCCTTTCATATCTAAAAGGGAAAGAGAAGGAATTGCTCTTGCTGCTCATGAAGAACTATAAAAGAGAGTTCACGCCGATCGAAGTCAGCAAAGAGCTTAAGGTTACAAATAAGACTGTAATAAATCGACTTGCAACACTTGTAAAAAATGGTTTCGTCATTCCGAATCTGGTTAAGGAACGTATACGTTCCTATGAACTTTCTGATTTTACCAAGCAGAATGAGAAGGAGATAAGAAAGCTTTTGAAGTGAGGCGGGAGATTGATGAAATAATGGATGGCAAAGTGGATAACAAAATTATAAAAAATTCCGTCCGCTTTTGTGCTATAATTTATAAGTAGATGGAATCGTGAGGAGGTGATGTATCATGCTTACTGACGATGAGATTAGAGAAATATGTGACCGTTATGAGCTTATATATAATATAACAGACAATGTAGTTTTTATTCGCTCAGCATGTGGACGTTGGAACATATTTTTGCGAGGAGATGAGGTTGTCAATCTACGCCACGAGAATTATCGATGGGCGAAGGGGACAGCACAGAAAACACACAAGAAATTTGCTGAAAATTATCACGACCAGGAATTGGAAACGAAGGACTTTCGTGAAGTGGTCAGTTATATTGTGAGACATGATAAGAAGATGTTGCGCAATTTTAAGAAAAGAACAAAGATGGATAAAATATTTGAGGAAATCGAGGAAAATCAATGTTCTGATTAACAGGGAAAGGTAGGTAGAATACTATGGATTTTTTTGGTTGGGAAGATTTGGACGGGGACGGTCATGTTGATGAAGTTGAGAGCCTGCTTGCAGACGATCTTATGTGTACGAATGATGAGGAACGTGAAATGAATGCTGGAATCGGAGGTTTGGGTCCGACCTCGGGGTCGTTTGGGCTGGAAAGTGGTCTTGACGGCGATGTGGATGAGGAATTTCATGATGGACTGGAAATAGATTTACTGAATGCTGATATTGATCCGGATGATTTTCGGTTAATGGATGAGGAGGAAAGACTCGAGGCTTTGGATGACGCAGGTTTGGATCCTGATGATTTTGATGATTTTTTATGATTTTTGACATTGATTATAGTAATAGTGTGATGACATAGAGGACGGTATTCTTGATCGCGAGCAAAGACTTAGATCCTGCTCGCGATCTTGGATACCGTCTTTCTGGGATTCGAGCTTATATTCTCTCCAGATATCTCCTGCGGTAATATTCCATGGTTCTGTATTCCAAAATATCATGCATATGTTTTATAAAAGCATCGTTTTTTACGATATCTTTTAGGTCATCTCTAATTGCAAGTGCAAAGCCGTCTTTTTCGACAAAGAAACCTTTTCCCGAAGCCTTCAAATATTTAATAGGCATGCTTTTGGCTTTGCGCAAATGTTGCTTATCTGTTATAGATTTGTATTCATCATATGTAATGTCCGCGGCAAAATCTTTCCAGTTTTTGCCGGTATTAAAAAAGTCTTTCCATGCTGCAAGAACTTCGTCATCCTTGACAGCTAATCGTACATTCCCATGATTAAAAAAGCTATAAAGAATAGGCATTTTATAGACCTTCTGCATATCTGTTGTTTCAATTAATGTCAGAAAGTCCTTGCCCAAACCTGAGCAAAGTGTTTCCTCTGTCTCAGAGAGCTCGTGCAACTTCTCCAAAAATTCCAAATAATGCCGGAATGGATTTTCTTTGGCATGCGTTATGCAATATCGGTAAACATCATCATCCATATAGGTGAATAATTGCATACGTGTAGGAATCTTGCCATCGAGCTTTTCTTTAACGCGATAAAATTCATGTGTTATCCGCTCTTTTGCCGTAAGGGATTTTTGATCTAATTTCTTAAATAGGTCAATTAAGCGCATATCGAAATCTACAATACAGTCATCTGGATATTCTATGCTGGAAAGATCGGTTGGAGCGTTCTTATTAGAATCTCCTCCGCCTGTTAACAACAAAGGTACCCGTCCGGCTTTTTCGTAATTTCCTATGAAGTCAAGCACATTTAGGTATGTTTTTCCTTTGCTGATCCTAAGTCCGCGTCCTAATTGCTGTAAAAAGACAACAGGAGATTCTGTGGGTCTTAAAAACATAACCATATCAAGATCTGGTATGTCAACACCTTCATTGAACATATCAACGGAAAAGATCACTTTAATTTCCTGGCTTTTCAACTTCTGTATAGCGATATTTCTTTCTTCAGAAGGTTCACCGTTGGTATTACTATATACAGCCACAGCATCTATACCTCGGGCACAAAATTCTTTAGCCATTTCATTTGCATGTTTTCGAGAACAACAAAAACCCAACGCTCTCTTTGAAGGGTATTTTTTATAATATTTATATATCAGGTCATAACGATCTTTATTTCCTATATAGGCTTTGTCGAGTTGTTTTTCATCATAATGGCCCCTTACCAAGTGAATAGAGGAGTAATCAACAGTGTCATATATGCCATAGTAATGAAAAGGAACAAGAACCCCTTTATTAATAGCTTCTTTTAATGAAATTTCATATGGAACATTGTAGTCGCATATTTCGTAAATGTCTTTGCCGTCCAATCTTTCCGGTGTTGCTGTAAGACCTAGCAAAAACTTGGGCTTAAAATAATTTATTATTCTCTGATATTGATCATTTACTGCATGATGAAATTCATCAATAATCAGGTAATCAAAATAATCCGGGGCAAAATAATTCTCCGTCAGATATTCACTCCTGCCAAGCGTGGCAACAGATGCAAATATTACAGACTTATCTTTATCTTTCTGCTTACCATAAAAGAATCCGTAGTCGTTTGATTGTCTGACATTTCTAAATGATATGGCAGCTTGCTTTAATATTTCTTCTCGGTGTGCAACAAATAAGACTTTCTGGTATTTAGCAGAATCAAATGCTGCCAAATACGTTTTTCCAATGCCCGTAGCGGCATGGACTAACCCCTTTGTGGCGCCTTCTGACCTGCTATCTGCTAAGGCGTACAAGGCTTCGATCTGTGGACCCCTTGGCTGGAATAGTTTTCTTACCGGCGTATCGGAATTATCCTCAACAGCATCATATCTTGCTAAATCTTTGGATACAGCCGGCTTATGCCAATTTTTTGAATATCGTTTCAATTCATTATCATCAATTATGATAGAGTGATTTTCAAACAAATCCTGAAATGTGTCATAGAATAACACAAAATCTTTATGGTTGTCCTGGCTGTTAAGACGATAATTCCATTCAATTCCGGAAGTGAGGGCACTGCGTGATATGTTGGAAGAACCAATATATATGTCTTCGTAATTTTCGTAATGAAAAATGTATGCTTTCGGATGGAATGAACGATGTTTGTCGTTATAGAATCTCATGTCTACGCGATTTCCAAGTTCGTTTTTTAATAGATATAAGGCTGAGGGCTGCGTAATTCCGAGATAATTTCCGGTTAAGATCCGGATCTGCACACCCCTGTCAAGAGCTGTTTTTAGGTCATTTAAAATGAGCCTGACTCCGGACTCCATGAGAAAAGAAACGATAATATCAATTTTCTTAGCATGTAACATACTTAATTTTAACTGGTAATATAAATAGCGGTTTCTATTATTGTCACCGGTCATGACGTCGGTCTGTTCTATTTGCGTTTCGTCAATGTCTAGCTTTTTCGTAAAATTAAATTGAGCCATTTTTCATCACCTCTTCCTGGTCTGGCATCAGCAGTAATCCATTCTTCTTCTATCGTTAATTCTTTAAATTCTTGAATAAAAATATCAAAGGATTTTTTTGTCATATATGTAAAATATCTTCCATCTTTTATTCCTTCGAAAGTGCCATACTTAAATGATGTGTATATAACCCCTCCTTGTTTTAGGGCTTTGGTCATTTTCTTCAGCACGTCAGTCAGTTCATTGTGCGGCAAATGTAAAATTGATGAACACGCCCAAATGCCATCGTATTTATCGATTTCGGATAGTTCTTGAAAATACATTTGTTTCACTTCGATTCCCGTATATTTTTCTGCCAGCCGGCAGAGTTCTTCAGAACCATCAACGGCATCTACATGAAAACCGAGTTCGAGGAAGTATTTCGTGTCTCGACCTGATCCACAACCAAAATCCAGAATGTAAGAATTCTTTTCGAGTTTGGAAAGAAACAAATCCTGAATTTGAGTTATATTTGCGTTGACTGTGTTGTCGCAAAACTCAGCAGCATTGCGATTATAGTATAAAATTGTTGAATCATAATAATTGTGTTTCATTGATTCCACCATACTTTCTATAGCTTGTATCATGTACCATAATGGAAGTTGATATAATAAAAATATTATATTCTATAATTAGAACAATGACAATCGGATAATTAGTTCCTATAAAAGGCGTAAATCAGGACAAAGCGCTTGCGTGGAAAGGAATTGAAAATAAAATATACAAATAAATGTTACATTAAAAATAAATAATAATTTATTTTTAAGGGAGGACGATATGATGAAGAAAAAGGGACTATTATTGTTAGCAATATTCTGTATTAGCATCTTTTGCTGTTCATGTGGTAATAATCAGAGTAAAACAAATACACCAACGCAAAAAGAACAGTATCAGGCAGCGCAGAAATTATATGATGCGCAAAAATATCAAGAAGCATATGACGGTTTTAAGGCATTGGGTAAATATAGTGATTCATTAAGCAAGGCTTCTCAAAGTTATGCATTGATGATTAGTGATGCGATGCAGGGAGGAGATTATGAAAAAGCATTAACACTGCTGAAAGCATCAGATATAGACCAATTGCAGATTGATGATAAGGATACGTTGATTTTGCAATGCCAGTATGGACAGATATTGGATAAAATGAATCAAAATGATTTTGAAGGAGCGCGTGCATTAATTGCATCATTAACAGATCAGAATGTGGCTGCGGAAGTTGCGACAGAGTGCGATTACAAGCAGGGGAGTTATTTGTATACACAGAAAAAATACCAAAATGCGGCGCAATATTTTACAAAAACTCTTAATTATGAACAGACAAGTGATTATTTATAGAAAATTGCAAAAAAATTAGTTAAACAAAAGAAATACGATGCAGCATTAAGCATTTGTAAACAATTAGGAAATACAAAAGCTGTGAAAAAAGTGGTGGCTAATATTTACACTAAGCAGAAGTATGCCCGTTTTAAGAAGGGGGTAGAGGAAGGGGAGTATCTTTTGACGGAAGATTTACGGTACTTAACAGCATCGGAAACAGAGCAGATTTTAAAGAAGTATTTTTATGGAACATGGGTAGAGTATACTACGCAAAAGAAACTTACTATTACAAAATATGAACGTGGAGGAAAAAGGTACGGAATATACACAGCGACCACAGATGGCTGCTTTACAACCATATATTACTATTATATGGATAATCCGAAGAAAATATATATAGATTGGCATCATGAAATGAATGTTCCCGGATATGTTTCGCATTATGCGATTGATGCAAGACAACAGGATGGTTATGCATACGAGGAGTATACGTATTTGCCAAAGTCGTTGCAGGATATTCGGGAAAATGATCGTTTGCCGGGATATGAAGAAGATCAATACACGGACACCACAAACGATACTTCGTCGAGCGACAATGGCAATAATAATTCATCAAATTCAGATAGCAGCTCACAGAATGATTTTGATGAAAACGAGGTAGTTGCAATTGCAGAAGCTGGCCTTGGGGAGGCAATACTTAAGACATCATATGCAAAGTATTCCACTGGCTGGACGAATCAAGGAGTCGTAAGTGTTAAGAAGAATAGTTTTGGAGAGCCTCAAGTTAAATTTAAGGTGTTTTTTCCACAAAAAAATAGCGTGAAATACGTTGATGTAATACTTATGAAAAGTCCAATGCAGGGATATCAAGTTTTTCGTGGTGTGATTTATTGATAGAGGGTGAGTGTCCGCAGGATATCAGATGGCTGGTATTTGAAGTTGATATTATGTTTATATGATAGGAACCAACATATTTCACAGGGAATATGTGAGAATATTTTGTCAATTTTACCAGTAGATTTTTTATAAAAAATGTGTATAATATATGTAAGCAGAAATACAAAGACTGCATTTGCACACTTGATAACAAGTGTTTTTTGGCTGACGAAGCCACCATTGAAAGGATAATTTGACCGACGAGGTCTCTCTGGCTTGCCAGAGTAGGGTATGGTTAGCGCCGTACCCTTTTTTTCTATAAAATTAAGGAGGCGGGACATTGAACGAATATCTGAAAGCACAAAATAAAACCAATGAAATAATCATCTGTAATAACTTCACCAGCAATGAACTTGATCGTTTTTCAGTATCTGATTTTCGCTGGGCGGATAATAGAACAAGACAATTCCGACACAGGCAGGTAAAAAAGGGTGAAATCTACCAGTTTGAGTTTGGTAAGAATTATAAACCTGAAATGTCCTATGAGCACAGAGGTCTGGTCATTGGTGTAAAGCAGAAACTGCTTTATGTTCTACCGATTTTTTCTTATGTTGCTGCGAAACATACTGATGTCTATCATCCTACAGATAATCCTAATTCCAAAAGTGATATGTTTTTATTGAAGTCAAGTGAATTTTCATTTATTAATCATGATTCTGTACTGAAACTGAATGATATCCGAACAGTCAGTATCAACCGCATTCTTTATCAACAGAATGGCAGACTGTCTCCAGATTCTGATACATATAAGCAGATTGAACAGTTAGTTATACAAAAATATTTTCCCAGTTTCTACTATGACTACAATCAGCTTCGGCAAAAATCGTTGTCACAAGAAGAAAAGCTAAAGGAAAATGATACTGTCCTAAATGGACTTATTTCCGAGAATGAAGATTTAAAGAAACAAATTGCTGCATTGCAGAAACAACTTTCTAAAAATAATAATCAATAGCGTTTATTAGTACTCATGTTCATTTGCCAATTCCCCACCTGCCTGTTAAAATATAACTATAATTACTGTGTATGGATTTTCGTACGATCCACACAATAATAGAACAAACAACAAAGCAAACAGTATGCCCTTGGATTCACACTAAGCGGATCTGGGAGAATGGAGGTTCACCATGAATAAGCAAATTTCTAAGATTTTGACAATGCTGGTGATCGCATGTATTTGTGTGACAACAGTTGGAGCGGAAGCTTCTGCATCTGCGTACAAGATGTTTATGTACAAGAAGGGTGTGAAAGTGTATCGGGAGGCATCGCTTACGAAGGGAAAGAAGCATTATACGAAAGGAACCAATCGCAAGGATGAAGCTACGCAATATCAAATTGTGAAGATGACGGGTAAGCGCATTGTGGTTCGTCCGCAAAAAGGATATTTCGACAGTGCCGATCCTTATTTTTTGAAGAAAAAGATCACGTTGAAGTTATCGAAGAAATGCCGATTTTATTACACAGATGTATTGTTTCCGTTAGATGGGGAGAAACGAAAATATCGTCGTGTGTCCAAGAAATCGGTCAAGAAGTACATGAAGGAGTTAAAGATTTATTATTCACAGATAGAGAATGTCGGCAAGTATTACAATGGTGGATATGCCGGTGAAATTTATATGAAGAATGGGAAAGTGGTGGCTGTACTCAGTAACGGCGGTGACTGATGTTGCAGTGTCTGTGGTGACTGATGCCACAACATACATTGAGGATTCAAAGGAAAGAGAGAACTTATGGAAGAGATTAAGTGGGCGGTTCTTGGGACAGGCGTGATTGCAAATGAGATGGCGGCTGCGTTGGCAAAGGACGGACGCAACATTTATGCGGTGGGCAACCGCACGCACTCGAAAGCTGTTGCGTTTGCTGAGAAGTATGGGATCGAGAAAGTGTATGATGATTTTGAGGAAATGTTTACCGATCCGGATGTGGACGTGATATACATTACAACGCCCCACAATACGCATTTGCCGTTTATGGAGAAAGCCTTACGTGGCGGCAAGCATGTTTTGGCGGAGAAATCGATCACATTAAATAGCGCAGAGCTGGAACGAGTACGTGCGTTAGCAAAGGAAAAGAAGCTGATCTTGGCGGAGGCAATGACGATCTATCATATGCCGCTGTATCGTAAATTACGTGAGATTTTGGCTTCCGGACGTCTTGGCAAGGTGAATCTTATAACGATGAACTTTGGCAGTTTTAAGGAATACGATATGCAAAATCGATTTTTCAATCGTAATCTTGCCGGCGGTGCGATGCTTGATATCGGTGTATATGCTTTGTCGTTTGTGCGGTGGTTTATGGAGTCTAAACCGGACGTCGTGCTTTCGCAGTATAATCCGGCACCGACCGGAGTGGACGAGTCATCGGTTTTCGTACTCAAAAATGCAGAAGCGCAAATGGCAACAGTGGCATTGAGTTTGCATTCGAAGCAGCCCAAAAGGGGAATGATTTCCTGCGAAAAAGGTTATATTGAGATCATGGAGTATCCGCGCGCAGAGGAAGCGGTGATCACTTATGTTGACGGAACGAAGGAGACAGTGCGTGCCGGTGCGCATGAGGATGCACTTATGTATGAATTGCAGGATATGGAAATGGCGATCCAAGGAGATACATCGCACATATATGCAGAGTATACGGAAGAGGTCATGGAGATCATGACAAGTTTGCGCCGCGAGTGGGGAATTGTTTATCCGGAAGAGGAGGCATGATTTCATGGAAGAGCGATTGAAGGTTGAGGTGCAGATTTCCTCGTATGATGCAAAAGGGCTGCAATGTTTTGTTGCAGAGCAGATACAGAAGTATCGGCCGGAGGAATCCGGTCCTAAGAAAATGTTCAAAAAGGTTGCGGGCTCTTTGGTTAAGAGAATACCATGCCAGGCAGAATTGCAGCTTGCATTGAATGTGCTTAGTGTCCCGGCGGTCAATCGTAATTTATCTCGTGAAGCGACGGAGGCGGTCAATCATTGGCTGGCAGGCGTTGCAGGTACAGATGGGAAAGAAGACGAGAGCGTTTTGACGATCGACAGATTTTCCTGTCAATTGCGCGGTGAGAAGATGGATTTGCAGGCAGATGTGAGTGGATTTAAGCTGGAACGGTTATTGGACTGTCTGCTTCCCCAAGGAGACAGCGTGGGAATCCGGGTTTTGCAAGGGATCCGTAACAACATTTCCGAACAGGAATCTTACCAATTACTGGAATATATCGTGTGGTGGGCGAATGAACATCGAGTGTATCAACTTGCACTGGATACATTGCAGAAAGAAGAGGCTCCACAATATAAAGCGCTTCGCCAGATTCAACCGCATATTGAATATGTGCACGTGATCAGAGACATAACAAAATAAGAAATCACATAAAAACTCTGCGTTCTTCGGCAATTATCTTAGTTCTTTGATGACAGAACAATTTAATATATTGGCTGCAAAATAGTTTTTTAATGCTGACATAATAAGCAATATGTGGTCGCGGCGGATTTGAGGTATGGGAAGTTTGAGTAGGTGAAATGAGAGGTTAAAGGAAGAAAGGAATATCGGCTTATGATGTATCAAATAGGGAATATTCCGGTGCAAATTGTCCGCTCCCGGCGTAAAACGATTTCATTGGAGATCAAAAAAGACTGCCGGGTGGTGTTACGTGTGCCAAATCGGATGCCGAAGCGGGACATTGTTCGATTTTTGAACGAGAAACAAAGCTGGCTGGAAGAAAATTATGCAAAGATGGTGCAGCGAAATAAAGTGCGAATGGCGGCTAAGGCAAGGTACCATTTATCGGACAGTAAAATTCATGAGCTTGCAGAGCAGGCGGTTGAGGTGGTGCCAAAGCGCGTGGCGCATTATGCGGCCCGGATGGGTGTGACTTATGGACGCATTACGATCCGTCATCAGAGAACCCGTTGGGGCAGTTGCAGCAGCAATGGTAATTTGAACTTTAATTGTTTGTTGATGTTAGCACCGCCGGAAGTGCTGGATTATGTTGTGGTGCATGAATTATGTCACCGCAAATACATGAATCATTCGAAGCAGTTTTGGGCAGAAGTGGCAAAGGTGATGCCGGATTATAAAAAATGCGAACGCTGGTTAAAAGAGGAAGGCAGCTTGCTGATTGGGTAATATTGGAGAGAAAAATGTATACTATTTTGACCGTGGAAGACGATTTACATATTAATAATTTATTGAAGGAAGCGCTTGGCAAGGCGGGGTATGCCTGTAGTCAGGCGTTTTCTGGGACAGAGGCTTTGTTGTGGTTAGAACACAATGAATGTCAGTTGATCTTGCTGGATCTTATGTTGCCGGGATTATCAGGCGAAGAAGTGCTGCAGCAGATCCGCCAAACAAGTAATGTGCCGGTCATTGTGTTGACGGCAAAAGGCGAGATGGAAGAAAAATTGGATCTGTTGACAAGTGGTGCAGATGATTATATGACAAAGCCTTTTGACGTGAAGGAAGTTATTGCCAGAGTGCAGATTCAATTGAGACATTTGCAGCATGGCGCAGGTGAAGAGTCCACGCATTTAAAATGTCGAGGGATGGATTTGGATAAGGAAACGCATCGGGTGATGATTGATGGTCAAGAATTGGGACACTTGACGCGACAGGAATTTGCAATTTTGGAATTGTTATTGGAACATCCGGGGCAGGTATTTAGTAAAGAGGCAGTGTTTACTTATGCTTGGCAGGAGGAGTATATGGGGGAAACCAAAACATTGGATGTTCATATCAGCAATATTCGCAAAAAGATTAAGAAAATTACAGAGCAGGAATATATACAAACAGTATGGGGAATCGGTTATTGTATGGTCGCGCATTTATAAATCTTTACTATTTCTTTACTATTTCTTAGCGATATATTCGGAAATGGCAGTTATGATAGTCTATGTAAAACAAGAGAGAGCACAGAAAGGATGAATATGAGCGAAGGCAATAGAAAAATGTTATTGAAAACGAGAGGTTTGACGAAGCAGTTTGGCAAACATGTTGCAGTTGACCACGTGGATATGCACATACGGCGGGGCGCGATATATGGATTTATCGGCAGGAATGGTGCAGGCAAAACGACGGTTTTAAAGATGATCGCGGGATTAGCGGACCCAACTGCTGGCGAGTATGAGATATTTGGCTGTTCCGGAAAATCATTAGCGAAAGTACGGTCGAGAGTGGGATGCCTTATTGAGCAGCCGGGATTGTATCCGAATATGTCAGCGCAGGACAATCTTATGATTAAGGCAGAGTTGTTTGGAATTTGTGATAAAAAATATGCAGAAGAATTGTTGGAATTAGTCGGTCTGGTACATGCCGGGCGCAAAAAGACAAAGCATTTTTCGCTTGGTATGAAACAGCGGCTTGGTATTGCTTTGGCTTTGGTAGGCAACCCGGATTTTTTGGTGTTAGATGAGCCGATCAATGGGTTGGATCCGCAAGGCATTGTGGAGATCCGTGATATGTTGCAGCGTTTGTCTGAGGAACGAAATATTACAATATTGATTTCCAGCCATATCTTGGAAGAATTATCAAAGCTGTGTACGGATTTTGGGATTATTCACAATGGTGTGTTACTACAGGAGATTTCGCAGGAACAGTTGATACAGCAATGCAGCAAACGATTGGAACTTACATTAGATCAGCCGGAGCAGGCGATGCCGATTTTGGATCGACTGGGAATAACTCGTTATGAGATGATCGATGTCAACCATTTGTATTTGTATGAACGGCTGGAGGATAGCGCGCAGATCAATGCACAGTTGGTTGAAGCGGGGGTGTTTCCGAGGGAATTACGGATTTACCAGGAAGAATTGGAACGTTATTTTTTGAATATGACAGCAGAAAAATAGGTTGTCGGTGAAAGGAGCAATAATATGTGGAATAGTATTCGCATGGAATTATATAAAATATTTCGGATGAGATCTTTTTGGGTGATCAGTATTATTATGATCGGCTTGGTTTTTATGACAACAGAGTTTAACTGTGATGATATGAAGGCTGCGAGACAGGAACAAAGTGCATCAGAGGGGAATGTTTCGGGACAGGAACAAAGTACATCAGAGGGGAATGTTTCGGGACAGGAACAAAGTGCATCAGAGGGGAATATTTCGGGACAGCAGAACAAAGATGGTCTGCAGGTAAGTAAAGCGAAGAAAAAAGATCAGGCAAATCTGGAAATAGGGTCAGCGAACGATAATAACGCTACAATATTTTTTGGTATTTCCGAGGACACCAGCGAGATGGATGCAGAGTCAGTAGAAGTCTTAGATATGTTTTTATTGCATTTGAAATCGGGTATTTTGACAATGATGGCGCTTATTTTTGCGATAATGTTTGTGATGTTAGATATCAAAAATGGATATATCAAAAATATTGGCGGGCAGATGGAACATAGGCGTCACCTTGTGTATGCAAAGTGGATCGCCATGGCGATATATACAGTCGTATTTGATTTGATCAGCTTGGCTGTGCAGAGCATTGCGGTATACAAAACATTTCATTATATAAAATGGGGTGATGTGACAAAATATTTGCCGGAGATTTTACTGGGAATGGCATTGCAGTATGTGTTTTTGATCCTTTGTATGACGATCGCAATGCTTATTCGAAGTATGGCATTTAGCATGACATTGGGAATGTGTTTGATCATGGGGGTGGCACCGGTTGCCTGCATGGGGATTTCTGCGGTGATAAAGAAATTGTTTGACAGAAGTGTAGACCTGCAGCCGTATTTGCTGACGAGCAAAATGAAAACATTGCAGATTGACATGACTGCAACAGAAATTCGCAATGTGTGCTTGTTAGTGGTCGGCTATTTCGTAGTGATGTCTTTGATAAATATAATACAGATAGAAAAGAGGGATTTGGTATGATGTGGTATGTGGCAGTATCGTTGTCCGCGTTGGTGGTAATGTCCTATTTGTTGGTCAAGGTGCGGTGGCAGATGCGCAAGCTGGAGGAACAACTCCGGTTTGTGCAGGACAAGCAAAGTGATGGGATATTGGTCAGTGATATTCGTATATTGGGGATTGGCAAATTAACGGATTCATTGAATGAGATCTTGCAAAAGCAGCGCAGCAACAGGCAGGAGTGGGTGCAAAAGGAGAAAAGACTTGTGCAGACGTATACCAATCTGTCACATGACATTCGCACACCGCTAACCTCCTTGGATGGGTATTTTCAGTTGTTGGAGGATACAGAGAATGCAAAGGAGCGAACACGTTATTTGCAAATTATTCAAGAACGCATTCATGCGTTGCGGGATATGTTAGAAGAGTTGTTTACTTACACAAAATTGGAAAGCAGAAGTTATGAGGTTCCTTTGACAAAATGCGATTTTGGAGCATTGGTCAAAGAAGCCTTGTTTTCGTATTATAATGAGTGGCAAAAACAACAGATGGAACCGCAATTACAGCTTGAGGAGGGCGCATTATGGGTGCTTGGCAATGATCAGGCAATGCGCAGAGTGCTGCAAAATGTGATTAAAAATGTATGGGAACATGGTGGTAGACATGTAAAGATCGTTTTGTCAGAGCAGGAGGGAGAGGCATGCCTGCTTGTACAAAATGAAGTGATGCACCCGGAATATATTGATGTGGAGCGGATATTTGAACGGTTTTATAAGGCGGATCTGGCGAGGAGTACCACGTCGAGCGGACTTGGAATGGCAATTGTACGTCAGCTTGTAGAACAGATGAATGGACAGATCACAGCAGATCTGCAGGGAAATATATTTTCTATTTGCTTGCAGTTTGTATGCATACGGTCATAAATAACGGCACAGGATTTCTATGCCTAATGGAATTTCCGGGGAACTCCTAAGATGAGTACGTCGTGTTTGTTATGGAAAAAATGATTGGGATAGATTCTATGTAAAATATATGATACACTGAAAGAGAATTGTGACGTTATGTTGTTATTTTTGGAACAGGAGGAAACAGAAAATGTATTTGCCGAGTGATAAGAGATATGACAAAATGATCTATTCGCGTTGTGGCCGCAGCGGGTTAAAACTGCCTAAAGTGTCTATGGGATTATGGCAGAATTTTGGGCATCAGGGTCGTTTCAGCGATATGGAAGAAATGGTACATACAGCGTTTGATCTGGGGATTACACACTTCGATCTGGCGAATAATTATGGGAATCCTTATAATGGAAGTGCAGAGGAAAATTTTGGGCGGATATTAGACCGGGGAATGCGTGAATTTCGTGATGAACTTTGCATTTCAACGAAGGCGGGTTATGAGATGTGGGACGGACCATATGGTGATCGAAATGGTTCTCGCAAATACTTGATCGCTTCCTTGGATCAAAGTTTACGACGGATGAAATTGGATTACGTCGACATTTTTTATCATCATGTTTTTGACCCGGATACTCCGCTTGAGGAGACGGCACATGCGTTGGATCAGATTGTTCGTCAGGGCAAAGCATTGTATGTGGGAATCTCGAATTATAATGCAGAGCAGACCGAGAGAATGCAGCAACTGCTTACGGAATTGGGGACGCCGTTTATTGCAAATCAGCCGTCATATTCGATGCTTAACCGTCAAGTGGAAAAGGATGGTCTGGATCAATACGCGGTGGCGCATGGGATTGGACTTGCAGTCTTTTCTCCATTATCACAGGGATTTTTAACAGACCGATATTTAAATGGGATTCCAACAGATTCGCGTGTGGGAAGAGGAAATACATGGCTTGGAGAACAATTGAATGAAGAATTGGTCAGCAAATTGCAACAGTTAAATACTCTCGCCGAGCGACGGGGACAGACGCTTTCTCAGATGGCATTGTCTTGGTGCCTGCATAATCCGGCGGTTGTCACAGTTCTAGCCGGCGCAAGCAGAAAGCAGCAGATCATTGATAATGCGGCTTGTATAGAACATTTAGAGTTTAGTGAGGAAGAATTGCAGGAGATAGAACAAATTCTTAAGTGATAAATGAGATGGGGATGCTGGATTTGCCAGGGAGGAGAAATGTTATGGAATTATGCGGATTTTTAGCAGGGGATGGAACTTTTACATTTTGTGAATGTTGGCAGCATGTGGCATCTGCCCAAAAATTGGTACAGGAGACCTATGGCGAATATTTGACAGGTATCAGAGCTGAGAACTTTTTAATGGAAAAAGGCTATGTTGTTTACTATGCGAATAGCGTGCAACATCGTTTTTGCATAGGATTTGGTGCGAAAAGCAGAATGATGCTATTGACGGCAGAACAAAAGGATTTCATTGTGGCAAATCTTTCAAATGCACTTACTGTAGAACAGCGTAAATCGATGGAAGCGTTGCTGCGGCAAGACGAGGAGTGTCAAGAGAAGAGCGTTTTGTCGAGAATGGAGGCAAAATATTTGCAGTGATTTTGTCCTTACAAAATGTTAGTAAACGTACCCCGTAATAAGTATTATGGGACTTTGGCGTACATTCGGGTGTGGGAAGTTTGAGTTATTGACATAATAAGCAATATGTGGTTGTGGAGGACTTGAGGTATGGGAAGTTGGAGTTGTTAATAAACAGAACGTTAGAAGCTTTTTAAGCTTGATATAGTTGGAAAGGAAAAGTGAATTTATGAAAGTATTAATTGTTGTAGATATGCAAAATGATTTTATTGACGGTGCACTTGGCACGAAAGAAGCGGTTGCTATTGTACCTAACGTTATTGAGACAATTAAGGGCTTTGAAGGAACGATTTTATACACGAAAGACACACATTTTGATGATTACATGGATACGCAGGAAGGAAAAAATCTGCCGGTGCCACATTGCATCAAAGGAACCGACGGTTGGAATCTGGCAGAGGATATCGAGACGGTGAAATGCCCACAGGACAAAGTGTTCGAGAAGATGACCTTCGGCTCCAAAGAGTTGGGAGACTATTTACAGAGACTGGCTATTGAGGAAGACATTGAAGAAATTACGTTGGTGGGGCTGTGTACGGATATTTGTGTTATTTCCAATGCATTGCTCGTTAAAGCGTATTTACCGGAAGTACCGGTTGCTGTATTGCAGGATTGCTGCGCCGGTGTCACGCCTGAAAGCCATAAGAATGCTTTAGAAGCAATGAAGATGTGCCAGATCGAAGTGCGGTAATAAAAACACGCCCTGAGCAGGTATATTGCATCACAAACAGGTATATTTTGCAAAGATGTGTTATTTGGATATACATTTTTATAAATTATACCAAAGGAGTGTGTGAATATGATAAAAACAGCCTGCGCCTATGTGCGTGTATCCACTGACAAGCAAGAAGAGTTGTCTCCAGATAGTCAGATTCGTGAAATCAAAGAATATGCAGCGAGAAACAATATGCTTATTTCCAAAATATACGTAGAAGAGCATGGCATATCCGGCAAAAATGCCAGCAAACGCCCGGCATTTCAGAAAATGATTGCTGCTTGCAAAGAAAAATCACATCCATATGATGTCGTTTTAGTGTGGAAGTTTTCAAGATTTGCCCGTAACATTGATGAATCGACCTATTACAAATCAATCTTGCGTAAGAAATGCAATGTAGATGTCCAGAGTGTATCAGAGCCAATTATCGAGGGTATGTATGGGCGTTTGATCGAGATGGTGATCGAATGGTCGGACGAATTTTATTTATATAACCTTTCCGGCGAAGTTCATCGTGGAATGACGGAAAATGCTCTGCGAGGCGGTTACAACAGCAATGCGCCACTAGGTTACATCAAAAAGAAAGGCTGCATACCTGAAATAGACCCACCTAAGGCAGACATCGTTAAGCACATATATGATATGTACACGAAAGATGATATGACTATGGCCGACATCGCTGCCAAGCTCAATACTCTTGGCTTTCGTAGCAACCGTGGTAGTAAATTCGAGATCAGAACCATACAGTACATATTGGATAACCCCTTTTATATCGGGAAGATTCGCTGGAACTATTACGATAGAAACAATCACCAGCGCAAAAACAAGGATGAAGTTATCATAGTTGATGGAAAGCATGAGCCGATCATTACAGATGAGCAATGGAGCTTGGTACAATCCAAACGTTGCAAGGCAAAAAAACATGGAGGATCTGGGCGCAAACGAACTTCCGTTACTGCCGGGCATTGGTTGTCAGGCATGATAGCCTGTTCTGAATGTGGATCCAATTTAGGCTATCACCGTGATGTACATTTTTTTAATTGCTGGAAGCATGCTAAAGGAGTGTGCCATTCCACCAGCAGCATCACAGAATCTAAAGCGATCCAAGAAGTTTTATCTGCGCTACAGTCCCTTGCCGCCTCCGATTTTTACTATATATACAGCGAGCAAGCCGGAGCGGAAACGGATGACCTTGAGGTGAAGCGTATGCAATCCGAACTTGACAGCTTGAGCGTAAAACTCAAGCGCGTAAAAGAAGCATACCGAAACGGAGTAGACACCCTTGATGAATACCGAGAAAATAAGCAATTGATCATGGCACGACAGAACGAACTGGAAGCCAAGCTAGCCACCTTAGAAACACCTATCGCTCCAAAACAAAATCGCAAGAAAGTTGATTTTGGGGAAATAATCCGATTGATTCAAGATGAATCTGTTACCACAGAGCAAAAAGCCACCGCTATACGAAAAATATTTGATCATTTTGAATGGAATCGTGAGAAACAACAGTTTACTGCATTTCTGTCTGATGATATAATGAGCACACAGTGTTCATCTTAGGAGTTTCTCCGAAACTTTACTATGCGCAGAAATCATGCGCAACTATTATGATATAATATCTATATAACAAATGCCATATTTTAGGCATTTTGGGGCAATTGCTACTATCCGAGTACGGTGGTCCTGACGGCGAAATTGGTGCTTCCATGCGATACCTGTCACAGCGTTATTCCATGGAAAACCGCATTGCGGCCGGAACGTTGACTGACATCGGCACCGAGGAATTGGCCCACTTAGAGATGGTTGCAACCATCATCTGCCAATTAACCAAGAATCTTACCCCGGAAGAAATCAAGGCTTCTGGATTTGACAAATATTATATCGATCACACCTTAGCTATTTGGCCACAGGCCGCAAGCGGCGAGCCTTTCAGTGCCAGCCAGTTCCAGAGCACCGGCGATACGATCACAGATCTTTACGAAGATATGGCGGCTGAACAAAAAGCACGCTTAACTTACGACAATATTCTCCGTCTTGTGAAGGACCCAGAGATTGCAGATCCGATTCGCTTTTTAAGAGAACGTGAAATTGTTCATTTTCAGCGCTTTGGTGAAGCACTCCGCAAAGTACAGGATGAGCGCGACTCACGCAACTTCTATGCCTTCAACCCACAAATTGATAAAAAATCGTGTTAAATCTACATTGGGTTGAAGTCGTTGCATTCTAACCCACAGATCGACAAAAAAACTTGCTAAATCTACTAATACTTCCCATGCCGGAAGTTACTGACCGATCCACATATTGCTATCATTTCATTGGCAAAATAGCAATATGTGGTCAGGCAGTAAATTTGGATGTGCGAAGCTTGGTTAGCTATTGTTTTGTACATAAAATCTTCTTAAAGTGTGATTTCGCTTGTAGGAAAATGCAAAGATCAGAATGTGAATCTGGAGAGACAAACACACCATAAGCAATCATAAGACAATCTGATCACTTCATATATTGTCACAATCTTGGAGGTGATTTCATGTGCAGAATATTTATTAAAAAGGCCGGTAAATATGTCGACTTCGAAACATTAACGCAGGAAGAAAAAGACATAGTGCGTTGCAATGTAACCGGTAAGTTGGCTGATACGCTCATGCATCAGTTTGGATATAAGAGAATTGCGAAGCAGCGTAAAGAGAAAGTCGGTTAATACGACAGACAGGAGAAAAAGTTTGATCATCTGACACGGTGCGCAATAGATTCGGATGACCAGAGAAAGTACCAAAAGTAGAAAAGAATATTGAGGAAACGTAGTTGAAAGAAATCATAGTAATAATATAATTAAATCAGCTCATAGAGCTTTTAAAAAGAAACTGAGAGATGATAAATATGTCAGTAAAGAATTGCAGGATATGCGGAGTTATTTGCACATATGTTTGATACTCGATTTAATGAAGTTCGTTATGCGGAAATGAAGAAATATTTTCCGGATTTGTTGAAATATTTTGAAAAAAAAGTTGAAGGAGGAATAAGTATGGCTTATGATGATATTTATAAGGGCTTAAGCGATGAGGATAGGGGGAGGATGCTACGACAGGATATTCTGAAGTTTGTGTCGACAGGGGAAACGCATGAATTGACGGAAGAGGAGAAAAGAGAGGCACATGAAACATTGCTGAAATTTATTCGACTCGGAAAACGTGCAGAAAGAGAAAAAAGGGAAATACCATTGACAGATGAAGAACTGAATCGAGAAGATTAAACGAAAATAAAGAAACTTAAAGCATCCAAAGAGGGTGCTTTTTTAATGCAGAAATATATACTAGTTATCCAAAAGTTGCACCGGTGCAACCTGCGAGAGGAGATGGTAACATGAAAAAAGAAAAAGTATGGGACAGATGGTTAGATTTCCCAATTATGTCCCGCATTTCATTTATTTTATCAGTGCTTGCATTACTAGCCAAAATATTGCACTGATCTCATGATGGTATGCACCGACAAAAGCAAGAATAGATATGAGGAGAGCAAGCAGATCAATCCATACCTATAGGTGATATAAGCGGAAGAATATATAAATATTCTATTGGAAATAAGCCGTTTTTACCGTCCTGGTTAGAGGATTTTTATTGTAAATAGAGATGCGTGGGACTATAATAATAGCAAAGTATTATATTTGATTTGCAAACGGGGGGATGACTATGCATTATTCGCCGATATCCATTAGTGGAATGCTTATATTATTGATTATTTTGTTTTTCAGAAAAAACGAATATACTAGAGGTTTGTTTTGGGCATTATGTATGATCGCATATGGAGTGATTGTTAAACACTTTTTAGGCCCTATTTTGGGGTGGGCGCTTATTGGCATTGGTGTATTTATAATAGTAATGGAAATAATTGCATGGTTGACGGCCAAGCTTGAACGTGATGAGGTAGGAAAAGCTAATATTATAGATAGCATGGAAGAAACAGAGAGAGAAAAAGAATACATGAATAGACTGGAAAACTGGTCAAAACATATAAATTAGAAAATTGTCGCCTGGACAGAGCAAGTATGATAAAATAGATTTGTTACCGCCTCCTAGACTGGTACGGAAGGGAGGTGTCTGTTTTGAGCATTATATTATCTTTTGTTGTTACTGTTGCGGCTGGTGTAGCCTGCCACTACATCATCAAATGGCTAGACAGTGATAAATAGTCGGTAACTAGCCTGTGGAATTAAGCCTTTCCACACCAAAAATAGGAATAGAAAACCCCGAAAGTCTGGTACACTCTCGGGGTTTTCGCTTTGCTGTCTGATTTGAAATTATATTATCTCTTTGCCTACCGGCATTATAGCATATGCAAAAATGAAATACAATATGCAAAAATAAATCTTCTATGTTTCGCTACTGTCCGAGTACGGACCACCATATTGACTTGCTATGATCATGGCAGCTTTTGGATCGCAGCGTGTGATTTTCACAGGATACTGCAGTCTCTTTTCATAATTCCACATAATTTAGTTTCCTTTCGAAGTTATAATTTAAGAAACGCAACAAAAAACGTTCTCATATATTCTTAAACTTGTGTTGCCCTTTAATGCCCGATTATTCCCAAGGCAAAGGCTCCTGTCCCCAGTCCCAAGTGCAGCCATCACCGGCGCAGTCAAGGACAAGAGGACCAAACTTGCGAGTATAAATATCCATGGCAGCTTTTCTTTTTTTCTTCATTTTTTGAAAATAATCCAATGCACAAGAATCCATAGGGTGTGTATCTAAGAACAGGCAGCAGTCATACATAGCGAAGCTCACTTCGTTGATTACTTTGAGAAGATCATCGCGACATAAATTCATAAGATTTTGTGAAAAATCCACAGATTCACAGCCACAGCCATTGTTCGGCCGGTTCATTTGGTTGCCACAGCCACAGCCATTGTTCGGTCTGTTCATTTGGTTGCCACAGCCATTGTTCGGTCGATTCATCTGATTGCCACAGCCACAGCCATTGTTCGGCCGGTTCATTTGGTTGCCACAGCCATTGTTTGGTCGGTTCATTTGATTGCCACAACCACAGCCATTGTTCGGCCGATTCATTTGATTACCACAGCCATTGCTCGGTCGATTCATTTGATTGCTGCAGCCACAGCCATTGTTCGGCCGATTCATCTGATTGCCACAGCCACAGCCGTTCATCCCATTCATTTTATTTCCGTTCATGAGAGACCTCCTTTTTGACAGCGAAATCCTTTAGGGATGCAGCCGAAAAACGGCAGATCCAGTGGTGGAAAAATAGTTCCGCGTTGTAATGCTTTATCAGGACAATACGTCTGTCCCCATTCTTGGATAGGAACATAGCCAATACCTAGAGGCATGCCGCGTAAGGGATCAGTGTTCGGGCAGTCTGTACTAGGACGGGAGCAGGAATTACTGCAAACATTCATCTCACTTCTGTTATTCATTGCGAGTATCCTTTCTTTCTCTATTTATTGCCGGAATAATTTCCGTGCTAATTCATATATATGTACGTGGCGGTGAAATGTGATTCCCGGAATAATTTGAATGCTAATTCATATACATGTATTTAACTCGAACTTCACACGTCCATAGACGCTAACAGGCCACATATTGCCTATTATGTCGATAGCTATATCGCATTTTGCAGCTACTACCTAGTGGATTCTGCCATCAGGGAACTATAGCAATTGCCTTGCCGCATTTTCGTTTTAGGTGATTTCTAAATTTTGTTGTCTCTGATGATTGATTTACATGCCCTTCGGAAACTCGAAGTCCCGGAAGCAAGGTAATCATCATTTTTGAAAGGGACTTTGCGCTCGTCGTTACTTATGTCTCGTATTTCAGAGACATTAAGTAACGTGACGTAGCACATCGTAGCGAAAGCGTCCCGTCCAAAAATCGATGATACCTTGCTAAACCGGGACATCTCAGACATTCCTTCAGGCATGTATTCATCAGAGACTAAACAAAATAAGAAATCACACAAAAACTTTGCGTTCTGCGGCAATTGTCTTAGCCCCCTGATGGCAGAACAATTTAGTTTGTTGGCTGCAAAATGGATATGTGGTTGTGAAAGTATTCCTGAGATGGAAAGTGTCAGAATTTTATAAATAGCAATATAAATGTGGGGGCATTCAGTAGATGGCAAAATATGTAGGAAGAAGCAAACAGCGGTTTTATGCAAAAAAAACAGCGGCAAAGATTATGGTAAGCTGTTTTCTTGTCATTGTAGCATGTGGCACATTGTTGTGTTATGGCAGGCAGCAAAAGGGATGGAAAACATCGATTTATTCGATGGAGGATGACAATGTATTGTCGCATCCGAGCGTTCATGATTCGCGAAGCAAAAAGGAGGTTCGTGCAGATTTTGAACAGTTTTTGCAAGAGGTGTTTCGGGAAAATGTGACCAGTGATGGAATCACATTAAATTATACATTAAAAAATCCTACGGATTATGGGATAAAAAATGTGAAACCTACGTTAGGGCATTATACGAAGGAGGCAATGCAAAATGCACGGATGCTGACAGAAAACGAACTGGCAGTTTTAGAGCGTTATGATTATGACAAGTTAAATGAAGAGCAGCAGTTGGCGTATGACGTTTTACATACGGTGTGGAAACAAGATCTGTCAGGGGATAATGTAGACGAATATCAGGAACCGTTGAGTCCAACAACAGGGACACAGACACAGCTTCCGGTCATACTCACAGAGTACCACTTTTGGGACAAAGAGAGTGTTGATACTTATCTTCAGCTGTTGCAGAAAATTCCGGATTATTTTGATGAAATTATTACATTTGAGCAACAAAGATCCAAAGAAGGTTTATTTATGAGCAAGCGCACGGCGCAAGATATTATAACGCAGTGCAAGGAATTTGTTGCACTGCCGGAGAAGAATTTTATGATCACGACTTTTCCGGAGAGACTGAGCGGTCTGACGCTTACGGCGGAGCAGAAAGCAGATTATGCAAAACGCAATCGTTCCGCGGTGCTGCAGAACGTGATCCCTGCTTATCAAAAGCTGATCAAAGCTTTGGAAGAATTGGCAGATACCGGCAAAAATCAGGAAGGTCTTTGCAATTTGCCGAAGGGAAAAGCATATTATCAGCATCTGGTTCGTTCAATGGTGGGAACTGATCGAAGTATGAAAAATATTTTAAAATTATTGGATCAAACGATTGAAGATAATAAAAATATAATGTCCGATTTGTTGGTCAAGGACGGTTCTATTTATGAGAAAGCGTTATCTGTAAAATACCCGGAAGAGGAGCCGGACAAAACATTGCAGTATCTAAAGAAACAGATCAAGAAATCATTTCCTGATCTGCCGTCGGAAGTGTCTTGTCAAATGAAGTATGTTGACAAATCGTTAGAAGAACATATTAGTCCGGCGTTTTATTTGACAACACCATTAGATGCATATCAGGACAATGTGATTTATTTGAACGGGAATGCAAAGTATGACCTTACGAAAGCGTTTACAACGATTGCACATGAAGGCTATCCGGGGCATTTATATCAAAATTGTTTTTACCAGTCGCAGAATCCTTTGCCGGTGCGGAGCGTCGTGAACATCGGCGGTTACACAGAAGGATGGGGGACTTATGCGGAATTGTACAGTTATTCTCTGGCAGGTTTGACGAAAAATGTGGCAAGTTTTTTGAAAACAAATACGCTGCTTACGTTAGCGATTTATGCAAAGGTTGATCTGGAGGTTAATTATAATGGCTGGACAGAGGCGGAAGTGCGAGATTATCTGACGGATTTTGGCTATGACAAGACGGCCTGTCGGACGATATTTGATGCAGTTGTTGCCGAACCGGCGGGATATATGCAGTATACGCTCGGATATTTGGAGATTATTGATTTGCAGAAACAAGCGAAGGCGAAATGGGGCAAACAATACAGCGACAAGAGATTTCACACATTTTTCCTGTCGTTGGGGGAGGTGCCTTTTGTGGTGGCAAGAGATCGTCTGGCTGCATCGTAAATATATAATACAGGTTTGGCGGTTGACCGGATGAAATTATATGACATTTGTGTTGTATGAAAAGATTAGAGATGATATGATATAAACACTATTGATACAATGATGAGAGAAAAGTATAAGGAGAACTGATTTGAAAAAAGTATTTAAAAATAATCGAATTATAGTGGGATTGTGCAGCGTTTTACTGGCAGCAGGTGTCTGCATAGGAACAAATCATTATATGATTTCCGATAGTGCCGGCAGTGTGGCAGCAGAAAGTCAGAAGGCCGATCCATTAACTCGCCTTGCGGCCGCAGCTGAGCAGGATTTTGATATTCTTGAGGAGGAACAGGAATCTGATAATTCACCGGGCTGGCATACGGAGACGCAAGGCAGCAAAACTTATAAATACTATAATAACAGTGCAGGAAATCGTTTGAAGGGCTACCGCAAGATCAAAAAAGACTATTATTTCTTTAGCCAAAAGAGCGGTTATGCTGTATGTAATGGCTGGAAATATGTGCGTATCAAAGGCAAAAAATATAAGTTGTATTTTGATAAGAAAGGCCGTCGGTCTGATCCAACCAAAAAGCTCGGCAGTAAAGCACGTTATCAGATCAGAGTCAGCCTGCGGGATAATATGGTTACGATCTACGCAAAAGATGGTGCAAAGGGGTTCATCATTCCGGTCAAAGCAATGGTTTGTTCGGTGGGCATGAGCGGGCACACAACGCGTAAGGGGACATATTCTTTGAGTCGTTCCGGACGGTGGCATGTGCTGCGTTACAATTCGAACGGCCAGTATGCGACCAGATATTCGGGCCCTTACATGTTCCATTCAGTAACCTATGATCGTTTGGGCAATCACTATTCTTTGCAAGCGGCAGAATACCGCAAGCTTGGCAAGGCGGCATCGCATGGTTGTATTCGTCTGCAGGTGGAGGATGCCAAATGGATTTACGATCATGCACCTCAGTCGACAACGACGATTCGAGATAAATTTTCCAAAGGACCATTTCAGAAACCAAAGGCAAAGAAGATTAAGAAGTCAAAGCGCGGCTACTACGATCCAACAGATAGAACCGTTGCCAAATAATTCATAAAAAAGGCAGATTGTCGATAAAGTTTCTCGTCAATTTGCCTTTTTTTGGATAAAATTTATTTTTTTAGTGCTTTTTCTTGACAAATCATGTATAATGGTTGCGATGGCTGAAAAAGGTCCACTGCAGGGACAGCGTGCAAATGCTTGATCTATGCGGGAAAGAGGCATGACAGCCGCAATGTTATCACACTATATTATAAGAAAAGGAGTTAGATTCAAGATGGCAGAAATTAATTTAACACAGTATGGAATCACTGGAACAACTGAAATTGTGCACAATCCTTCTTATGAGTTGTTATACGAGGAGGAGACTAAGGCAGATCTCACAGGCTATGAGAAGGGTCAGGAGAGTGAGCTTGGTGCAGTTAACGTAAAGACAGGTGTATATACAGGTCGTTCTCCTAAAGATAAGTACATCGTTATGGATGAGAACTCTAAAGACACTGTATGGTGGACTTCTGATGAGTATGCTAATGACAATCATCCACTTTCTGAGGAGAATTGGGCAGTTTTGAAAGATCTTGCTAAGAAAGAGCTTTCTAATAAGAAACTTTATGTAGTAGATGCATTTTGTGGTGCTAACAAAGACACTCGCATGGCTATCCGTTTCATCGTTGAGGTTGCTTGGCAGGCTCATTTCGTAACAAACATGTTCATTAAGCCTTCTGCAGAAGAGCTTGAGAACTTCGAGCCGGATTTCGTTGTTTACAACGCTTCTAAGGCAAAAGTATCTAACTACAAAGAGCTTGGATTAAACTCTGAGACAGCAGTAGCATTTAACATCACAAGCCGTGAGCAGGTTATCATCAATACATGGTACGGCGGTGAGATGAAGAAGGGTATGTTCTCTATGATGAACTACTATCTCCCACTTAAGGGTATGGCTTCTATGCACTGCTCTGCTAATACAGACATGGACGGCAAGAACACAGCAATCTTCTTCGGTTTGTCCGGAACAGGTAAGACTACACTTTCTACAGATCCTAAGCGTCTCTTGATCGGTGACGATGAGCATGGTTGGGATGACAACGGTGTATTCAACTTCGAGGGTGGCTGCTATGCTAAGGTTATTGACCTTGACAAAGAGTCCGAGCCGGATATTTACAATGCAATTAAGCGTGACGCTCTTCTTGAGAACGTTACTTTGGATGAGAATGGTAAGATTGATTTCGCAGATAAGAGCGTAACAGAGAATACTCGTGTATCTTATCCGATCGATCATATCCAGAACATCGTTCGTCCTGTTTCTTCTGCACCAGCAGCTAAGAACGTTATCTTCCTTTCTGCAGATGCGTTCGGTGTACTTCCTCCGGTATCTATTTTGACACCTGAGCAGACACAGTACTATTTCTTGTCTGGATTTACAGCTAAGCTTGCAGGTACAGAGCGTGGAATCACAGAGCCAACTCCTACATTCTCCGCTTGCTTCGGACAGGCATTCTTAGAGCTGCATCCTACAAAGTATGCTGAAGAGCTTGTTAAGAAGATGGAGAAGAGTGGTGCTAAGGCATATCTTGTTAATACAGGATGGAATGGTACTGGTAAGCGTATCTCTATCAAGGATACTCGTGGAATCATTGATGCAATCCTTAGCGGAGACATCAACAAGGCTCCAACAAAGACAATTCCACACTTCAACTTCGAAGTTCCTACAGAGCTTCCGGGTGTTGACAGCGGAATCTTAGATCCTCGTGACACATATACAGATGTTGCTGATTGGGAAGCTAAGGCTCAGGATCTTGCAGGCAGATTCGTGAAGAACTTCGCCAAGTACGAGGGTAATGAGGCTGGTAAGGCACTTGTTGCTGCAGGTCCTCAGAAATAATTTTGCTCCTTTCTGTGCAGATATTTTTCTATAATACAGGCCAACGGAACTGTTTTAGAACTGTTTCGTAATTGTAGAAAAAGGAATTGGTCTCTTCTATGAGGCTGGTTTTACATGTACTTAAAGCATTATTACGTAATGTAAGAGGCAGGGCGTAAGCCCTGCTTCTTACTTTTTTTTATGGTATAGGAAAATGCTCGTAACGTAGAGGGATGCAGAGCAAAACATACCGGAGGCAGTTAGCTTCTTTACAAAAAAAAGAGACTGTGCTATTATTTGTCTGATTGTGCGGTTGTATAATGAGGAAAGACGTTAAGTGATCTTTATGGCAATTACAATTGTACAAGGAATGAGCGGTATTCGAGAGAAACTGCATCAGAGACAAGTGCGTAGAGCATAGAAAGGTTTGATAATATGCGAATTGGTATTATTGGAGCAGGCCGTGTAGGCGTAACGATGGGAAAATACCTCGGTGACGCCGGTGTAGAAGTGACAGGCTTCTATAGTAAAACTACGCAGAGTGCTGTGCAAGCAGCAGAATTTACCGATACAACGGTTTATAAAACATTGCAGGACATTGTAGAAGCGAGCGACACCCTGATGATCACAACGCCGGATGGCGTGATCAGTGAAGTATGGGATTGCATTGCAGGATACGATTTAACAGGTAAAATTTTGTGCCACTGTAGTGGCTCTTTGTCATCTAATGTATTTTCTGGAATCGAGCAGACCGGAGCTGTTGGTTGTTCGATTCATCCGATGTACGCGTTCAGCGATCGATTTACTTCCTATCAAAATTTTTCAACTGCTTATTTGGTGGCAGAGGGAATGCCGGCAGCATATGAACCACTGGCACAGATGTTTCGTGAATTAGGACATACCGTGCTTTATCTGCGGGCAGAGAACAAGGTAAAATATCATGCAGCGGCAGCGATGGTGAGCAATGATATGATTGCATTGTTTCAAACTGTGTTGGATCTGTTGGAACAGTGTGGTTTTGCACGAGAGGACAGCGTTGGATTGCTTCGTCCGCTTGTTATGGGTAATGTGTCCAATATGTTGGACAAGGGACCGGTAGCGGCTCTGACAGGACCGGTAGATCGTGGTGATACAGAAACGGTTCATAAACACTTAGACGCCTTGGCAGACAGCGAGGCGGGGGAAGTGTACCGAGTGCTTGGCAAAGTATTAGTTAAGATCGCAGAACAAAAATATAAGGGACGAGATGATACCGCCATGCGACAGCTTTTTGAGTTAAGTGATAGGAATCCGACTGAAGAGCAGCGGATATCCGGAAAGGACGAAACATGAAAAACACAGTAAGTACATTTCAGGCAGCAAAAGAAAAAGGTGAGAAATTAACGATGCTCACCGCATATGATTATTCCACCGCAAAATTAATGGATGAAGCAGGTATTAACGGTATTTTGGTGGGTGACTCCTTAGGGAATGTTATTCTTGGTTATGAGGATACGATTTCTGTGACGATGGAAGACATGATCCATCATGGAGCAGCCGTTGCAAGAGGAACCAAAGATACTATGGTTGTGGTTGACATGCCATTTATGTCATACCAGACATCGGTTTACGATGCGGTTATGAATGCCGGCAGATTAATGAAAGAGGGTCGTGCAAACGCTGTAAAACTGGAAGGTGGAGCTGCTGTTGTAGAACAGATAAAGGCAATTACGGCAGCGGGTATCCCGGTTATGGGACACTTGGGACTGACACCGCAGTCTATTAATGCATTTGGCGGTAATAAAGTGCAGGGCAAGAGCGAAGAGGCAGCTAAAAAGCTGATCGAGGATGCTTTGGCTGTACAGGAAGCAGGTGCTTTTGCGGTTGTATTGGAATGCATTCCGGCGAAATTAGCTTCTATTATTACGAAGAAATTGACAATCCCGACGATCGGTATTGGTGCGGGTGCAGGATGTGACGGACAGATTTTGGTTTATCAGGATATGTTAGGTATGTTTTCGGATTATGTGCCGAAGTTCGTAAAGCGTTTTGCAGATGTCGGAAGCGTTATGAAAGAAGCATTTCAGGCGTATGGCGATGAAGTGAGAGCAGGAAGTTATCCGGCACAGGAGCATACGTTCCAGATCAGCGATGATGTTTTAGATAAATTGTATTAATTGAGAGCAGAAAGGACATGGGATCATGAAAATAGTAGAGACAATAGCGGAAGTCAGAGAGCAGGTAAAACAATGGCGTAAGGAGGGACTGACAGTGGGTCTTGTCCCAACAATGGGATATCTCCATGAAGGACACAAGAGTTTGATCGACCGTGCGGTTGCAGAAAATGATCGTGTCGTTGTCAGTGTATTTGTAAATCCAATGCAGTTTGGCCCATCAGAGGATTTGGAAAGCTATCCACGTGATATGGATCGTGATGCAGCACTTTGTGAAAAAGCAGGTGCAAGCCTTATTTTCCATCCGGATCCAAGCGAAATGTACCACAAGGATTTTTCTTCTTTTGTTGATATGACAACGCTGACGGGTGGTCTTTGTGGAAAAACAAGACCGATTCATTTCCGCGGTGTGTGCACGGTTGTGTCCAAATTGTTTAACATTGTTGTACCGGACAAAGCATATTTTGGGCAGAAGGATGCACAGCAGCTTGCAGTGATCCGTCATATGGTAAGTGATCTGAACTTTGGTATTGAGATTGTCGGCTGCCCGATCATTCGAGAAGAGGATGGATTGGCTAAGAGTTCCCGCAATACGTACTTAAGTGCACAGGAGCGTGAAGCAGCGCTGATCCTCAGCAAGTCTTTGGCAAAGGGTAAGGAAGCCTTGAAGGCGGGTGAGGCAGATGCAGCGAAGATCCGTCAGATCATTTTGGATGAGATTGCAACGGAACCTCTTGCAAAGGTTGATTATGTAGAAGTTGTTGACTGGAATACATTAGAGCCGGTAGAGACGGTTAAGGAGCCGGTTCTTGTGGCAATGGCTGTATATATTGGAAAGACACGTCTGATCGATAATTTTATTACGGAAAAGTAGCATTGAGGTGCAGGATACGACAGTAAAAAAATTATGCGGAGATTTTGAGAAAAACTTTGCAAAGCAAAAGAATGGAGGATTCTTATGGAACTTACGATGCTAAAAGGAAAGATTCACCGTGCGGTTGTAAAGCAGGCGGAACTGAATTACGTTGGCAGTATAACGATCGATCCGGAGCTGATGGATGCGGCTGGGATCTTAGAATATGAGATGGTACAGATTGTTGATGTAGAGAATGGCAATCGTTTTGAGACATATACGATCTGTGGTGAAGCCGGCAGTGGAATGATCTGCTTAAATGGTGCAGCAGCACGACAGGTTCAGGTGGGTGACCATGTGATCATTATGTGTTATGCATCAATGACCCCGGAAGAAGCCAAAACGCATCGGCCAAAGGTGGTCTTTGTGGATGAAGAAAATAAGATTCATCAAGTGTCGCGTTATGAGAAGCACGGAGAGCTTGGCCTGGTGCAGTAAGGCGGAATAACGAATTAGCTTGGCCTGGTGCAGTAAGGCGGGATAACGAATTAGCTTGGCCCGGTGCAGTAAGGTGTAATAACGAATTAGTTTGAAACGATGTGGTAGACAGATATCGCATGGAGGAAAGAAAGATGCTTAAGGGAAAAACGGTGGTACTCGGTGTGACAGGGAGTATTGCAGCATATAAGATCGCAAATCTGGCAAGTATGCTTGTGAAGATGCATGCGCAGGTACACGTATTAATGACGAAGAATGCGACCAATTTTATTAATCCGATCACATTTGAGACATTGACAAGTACCAAATGTCTGGTTGATACATTTGACCGCAATTTTCAATATAGTGTAGAGCACGTCGCGCTGGCAAAACAGGCGGATGTGGTGTTGATCGCTCCGGCGTCTGCGAATGTTATTGGAAAGATTGCAGGCGGCATTGCGGATGACATGTTGACAACAACTGTCATGGCATGCAAATGTAAAAAGATCATTGCTCCGGCGATGAATACCAATATGTACGAAAATCCAATCGTTCAAGATAATTTGGAGAAACTTCGTCATTATGGTTATGAAATTATTGCTCCGGCAGTTGGATATCTGGCTTGTAAAGATGTTGGAGCGGGTAAGCTCCCATCGGAAGAAGTTTTATTGGAATATATTTTACGTGAGATTCGCTTCGAAAAGGATCTGGAAGGCAAAAAAGTACTTGTTACTGCCGGACCGACCGTCGAAGCAATTGATCCGGTACGCTTTATTTCTAATCATTCCACAGGTAAAATGGGATATGCGCTTGCGAGAGTTGCTATGCAGCGAGGTGCGCACGTGACACTTGTGTCCGGACCGGTTTCTTTAGAACCGCCGCTCTTTGTAGATGTCGTTCCGGTAGAAAGCGCAGAAGACATGTTTCAGGCAGTTACTTCCCGTATGGCAGAGCAGGATATTATTATCAAAGCAGCTGCAGTGGCCGATTATACACCTGCTACTGTAGCAGACAATAAGATCAAAAAGACAGATGGGGAAGCAGCGATCGCACTTACACGCACGAAAGACATTTTGGGCTATTTGGGAGAACATCGCACAGAGAAACAGATCTTATGCGGATTTTCTATGGAAACAGAGAATATGTTGGAAAATTCCCGCAAAAAATTGGATAAAAAGCATTTGGACCTGGTTGTTGCGAACAACTTGAAAGTAGAAGGAGCCGGGTTTGGCGTTGATACAAATGTGGTGACCTTGATCACAAGAGAAGGAGCCCGCGAGCTGCCGAAAATGACAAAAGAGGAAGTCGCAGGCGCCATCTTAGATGAAATAGTTGAGTAGTGTCAGCAGATATTATCTTAGATACATTAGTCGAGTAGTGTCAGCAAGGCCTGTCTTAGATACATTAGTTGAGTAGCGTCAGCAAGGCCTGTCTTAGATGCATTAGTTGAGTAGTGTCAGCAGATACTATCTTGGATGCATTTGCTGAGAACAGCTAATAAGTAACATTCATAAGAAATAATCCTTGTGGAGGGGCAGTGAAACCGGCTGCCTCTCTTTTTTGTGCCTGTAGAATGGCAGGGATATCTTCAGGACTTTTTAGCCCAATGCCAACTTCTAACAAAGTGCCGGTCAGAATGCGTACCATATGATACAAAAAGCCATTCCCATAAAAATCAAGTATCATCTTGTTATTTTCATTTCGAATGGTCAGATTCGTAATTGTACGGACGGTTGACTTCTTCATACGCTTATTATCGCAAAAACTTTTGAAATCGTGTTCGCCGCACAGCAGGGCAGCGGCTTTCTGCATCGCTTCCAAATCGTATATTATTTGAGGCGGCATTGTGTTGTTGGATGCTACATTGTTTCTTTGAGGCGGCATTGTGTTGTTGGATGCCACATTGTTTCTTTCAGAAGGTCTTGAAATATCCGTGTTGACAGAACTATCGCCAAATGTGGCGGATAAGTGACCGGTTTGTCTGCATAATTTATAGAAATAGTCCGTATCTGCAAAGCGAGTCATGTATTTTCGCTCAAACACTTCAGCGGCAGAGCCGTTGTCAATTTGGTAACGGTAGTGTTTCTGCTTAGCATTGAGGCGTGCGTGAAATCGTGGATCTACCTGTGTCACGCTTGTGATCCGAACGTCTTGCGGTAAATATTGGTTAAGCGCTGTCATGATCTGTGGACACGATAAGGCAGCAGATGTTTTGAAATTGGCCACCTGACATAGGGCATGGACGCCGGCATCCGTGCGGCCGGATCCATGGATCTCAATGTCTTCTTTCAGCCATTTTTGCAATACGGTTTCAATTTTACCTTGGATCGTATCAGCAGTATTGCCCTGCTTTTGCCAACCGCTGTAGCGTGTGCCATCATATTGTATTGTTAATTTATAATTGTTCATTGAAGTCCTCGTTTCTATTTATGGTATATGTGGTTATTATCATATAATGTTCTTTCCGGAAAAACAAGCAGCAGCTTCAAATGTGTAAAGTTTGAATTAATGATAAAAAATATCAATAAATCACCTTGACAAATTAACGGAGTTAGTCACAACTACTTGCCGAGCACTGTCGAAAACACGCACTTTTTTAAAAGTTTAAATAAGATATTGAGCGTAAACGTACGTTTGGTAAGTTGCGCCTAACCCAGTAAAACAGGGCGTTTGGAGAATTTTGGGGGTTGCCATTTTAGATGAATTGTATTAAAATTAAGCCATACTTAAATCAAAAGGAGGTACTTTATAATGGCATATGTTATTAGTGATGATTGCGTAAGCTGTGGAGCTTGTGCAGGTGGATGCCCTGTAGGAGCAATTTCTGAGGGTGAGGCTCATTATGAAATTGATGCAGATAGCTGCATTTCTTGTGGAGCTTGTGCAGGAACATGCCCATCCGGAGCAATTTCTGAGGCTTAATTTATGGTTGAGACAACTATAAACAAAATTAGCAGCCAGTTTGTTGATGAATGACAGACTGACTGCTTTTTTTGTTATGAGTCAGTAACTCAAACTTCGCACATCAAAATTCTCATGTTGTCATATATTGCTTATTATGTCAGTAAAATAATAGCTATTTTGCAG
>ULSL01055305.1_pt1 | contig 38123 bp, 30 predicted proteins | sample 1956321 | NCBI WGS metagenome assembly ULSL01 (sample SAMEA4835707, study PRJEB28245) | human gut metagenome | biome: gut microbiome; material: fecal sample | place: Denmark | collected 2008
TGCAGGACAGTATGGTCAGCAGACAAATCAGCAGTATGCAGACCAGTATGGTCAGCAGATGACACAGAGTACATATGATCAGACTATGAATACGTATGGTGATCAGGCTCACAAGCCGGAGACACCGAAGAAGAGAAAGGGCATCAAGATCGCAATAATCTCGGTAGTTGCAGCCCTTATCGTTATCGCAGCCCTTGTTGTTGTATATCTCGTGTTCCTCAAAAAGACACCTAAGGAAGTGGTTGAGGATGCCATGGAGAATACAGCAAAGGAACTTGAAAATGGTAACATCAGCGGCATAGTCGGCGCGAATGATTTTGACCTTGACAATATCGAATTTAACTCACAGGTCAGTCTTGACAATGTGAGCGGTGCGGAGGCACTGAGCGGAACACAGATCGAGTGTAACGGTTGCACAGCATTTGGCGACAGTAACGACTTTAAGATAAGTGGCTCCATGACAGCGGCTGGTGAGAAAGCGACAGCAGAGATCCTTTCAATAGGAAACAAGATTTACTTTTCATCACCGGAGTTACTTACAAAGACACTCGTTCTCGATGCGAATACTATCATGTCAGAGCTTGGTGGCACTGAGGCTGGTGCAGGCGGCACAGTGGATGCAGAGGCTCTTACAAAGATTCTTGATGAGAAGCTTATTCCTGCAGTTGATAAATTTAAGGATTCAATGGTCTATGAGAGAGTAGGCAAGGAGAGTTTCACCGATGCAAATGGAAAGACTGTAAATGCAGAGCATTACACGATCACAATATCCACTGGTTCGATAAATGATCTGTCAAATGCTATTGTGGACTGTCTTAACGAATATGTGGACAGTAATATATCTGATGATATGGTTGCAGAGATGAACATTTCAAAGGATCAGATAAAGCAGTCTATTGGCACTATCCCATCACTTGTGGGAGCTGTATTCACAAAGGATATAGTGACAGATGTCTACATCAACAGCGGCAAGGTGGTTCATATTGATTCAGAGTATGATATAGCTGCAGCAGGTGTGACACTCGGTGTTACGGTGGATCACATGGGCGATGGAGATGTTACATCGGATACAAAGATGGTTGTGAAGCTGGAGTACGGTTCACAGATGAATGTCACATTTGACTGTGCATATAAGAATAAGCAGAGCGGTGACAAGACCGAAGTTACGGCAGATTATACCTTGTCAGCCGATGTGAACGGTGAGTCTCAGGCATTTACAGGAAGCACTGTATTTTCATATGATGAGAAGAGTGGCGCTATAGACGGAAGCAGTAAGGTTACAGCAAACTCAGAAGATATCGAGATGACATATTCAGGAACTCTGGCTGATGTAAAGAAGGGCAAGTCATTCAGTCTTAACGATCTTAAGTTTAATCTGAGTGTTTCTGGACAGGAGTTTGTGGCATTGTCAGGCAGCATGAGTGTTGCTGAGAGTAAGAGTAAGATCTCAGCTCCGGCAGACAGCGATGTCGTTGATTATTCAGTACTTCAGGGCGAGGAGGCCCAGCAGTATATCAATACGGAAAGTGCAGAGAAGATTATCTCAGCGTGGGGAAGTTTGTTTGAATCCGCAGATGCGGGACTGCCACTTGGTAAAAAGGATGATGGCGATGATGATGGATCGACAGATCCTACGGAAGAAGCTAGTACAGAGGCAGCAACAGAAGCGACAACAGAAGCAGCAACTGATGATGTCGATTATTCAAAGGAAGTTCTTGCGATTGGGGATAAAACTGTAAAGATAAATGACCCTAAGGGATATGAGAGAAGTTATGGCTCAAGTTACTCAATCTCATTGAACGATACAAAGGGTGGTGCATATGTAATATATTCAGCAAATGAATATGCAGATGCGAAAACTTATCTTAAGACCTTAAAAGAAACATATAAAGATATGGAAGATGAGAATACTAAGATAGATTCCGTTACAGACAGCAAGGTAAAGGCTAAAGACGGAACAGAGGTAATCTGTCTTGAGGCTCAGATGACGGTATATGATATGAAGAGCACAGATATAACATTTATATATCCGCTTGGAGATGGTTCTATTGTATGTAGCATAAGCTACTGGGAAGAGCCTGATAATATTGATATTCAGAAGCTGTGTGATACATTTATCGGAGCGATGGAGATAAAGTAATGGACTATGCGTCCGGATCGAATAACATATATACGCAGGGAGGCAGTGATGAAGGTCGTAAATGTGAAGAATGTGGCAATTGGAGAGGGAATGACTAAGATATGTGTTCCGCTGGTGGCACCGACGGATTACGATGTGGACTATCAGTCAAGGATCATAGCAAAGTCTGAACCGGATATGGTGGAGTTCAGAGCGGACATGTATGAGAAGTGTTTTGACAGTGATGCTCTTATGAAGACTTTGGAGAAGATACATGATAAGCTGGGACGATATCCATTAATATTCACATTCAGAACAAAAGGCGAGGGTGGCTGTATGGACGCGACTCTGAGTCAGTATCGCGACCTTCTGATTGATGTAATAGCCAGTGGCTACGTAGATATAGTAGACGTTGAGTATTTTTCAGATACGGAGATAGTAGATGAGGTTATAGCAGAGGCGCATATGAAGGGTGTGTATGTTATCGTGTCCAATCATGATTTCAAAACCACCATTCCGATGGAACAGATCGTGGACAGATTCAAGTCCATCATATTTACTGGTGCAGACATAGCCAAAATAGCCATGATGCCAGAAGATGGTTCTCAGGTCGTTGACATGATGCAAGCGGCGAAGGAACTTCAGGAGTGTGGTAATCAGACTCCTCTTATAGTTATATCAATGGGAGAACTTGGAGTTGAGACAAGAACCACTGGTGAGATGTATGGCAATTCGGTATCATTTGCAACAGCGGGAATTCCTTCCGCCCCTGGACAGATATCGGTGGATGCACTCAGAAGCCAGCTCACTATGATACATCATATTATAGCTGGTAGATAATTGTTAGATAAATGATTTTATTATGCTGGAAGTCACTCACGGTAAGTGCGGGGCTTCCAGTTTTTTATGCCAATCATCCACTTTGTAAAAGGGGACAGGTACCTCCGTCCCCACTTTCGTTTTTTGAGAAAATCTAGTGTGTGGCTTGTTGGGCAGATATGTGGTATTATGACATAAATGTTCCGGGCGGCGAGTGCGGCAGACGGAGACGGTTAAGGAGATAAGAATAAAATGGAAGAAAAGATACACAAGAGGAGAGTTCACTACAGTGGAACTCATCCGAAGAGGTTTGAGGAGAAATACAAGGAGCATGATCCTGAGAAATATGCCGATACGATAGAGAAGGTCATAAGCAAGGGAAGCACACCGGCGGGAATGCATATATCAATATGTGTAAACGAGATACTGGATTTTCTTCAGATACAGCCGGGACAGCAGGGGCTTGATGCGACGCTGGGCTATGGTGGACACACAAGGCGTATGCTGGAGAAGCTTCAGGGAAAAGGTCATATGTATGCACTGGATGTTGATCCTATAGAGATAGTGAAGACGAAGAAGAGGCTGGAGGATGCCGGCTACGGGGAGGATATACTCACGATAAAGCAGACAAATTTCAGAAACATAGACAAAGTTGCAGAGGAGGCCGGAGGATTTGATTTTATCCTTGCGGATCTTGGAGTGTCTTCCATGCAGATAGACAATCCAGACAGAGGATTTACCTACAAATTCGACGGACCACTTGACCTAAGACTCGATCCGGAGAAGGGTGAGTCGGCGGCGGAGCGTCTGCGAGAGGTTTCGTATGAGGAACTCGTTGGGATGTTCCAGGAGAACTCGGACGAGCCTTATGCGGAGGAGATCGCTACGGTCATCATGAAGAGAAACCGCACTAAGAATTATGTGGAGACCACCACGCAGATGAAGGATGTCATCGAGGAGGCGTTGTCATTTGTTCCGGAGAAGGAGCGGAAAGAGGCTGTGAAGAAATCCTGTCAGAGATGTTTTCAGGCTCTCCGAATAGATGTGAACAGTGAGTTTGAGGTTCTGTATGATTTCCTTGACAAGCTGCCGGATGCGCTCAGACCAGGTGGAAGAGTTGCCATACTTACGTTCCATTCCGGAGAGGACAGGCTTGTGAAGAGGGCGTTCAAGGCTGGAGCAAAGGCTGGTGTTTACAGCGAAGTCAGCAAGGATGTCATCAGACCGTCAGCGGAGGAGTGCGCCCGAAATCCGAGAGCAAGATCGACGAAGATGAGATGGGCTGTAAAAGCAGAATAAAGGACACAGAAAGGCGACATCGTCTGTATATCATGTTAATATGATGACAGGGGATGTCGCCTTTTGGATATATGTTTCAGATGTATTGTGGCTGGACGAATGAGAAGGGAAAAAGTTTATTTTAGGAGGTGCGGAGATGGGATACAAGGTTCTTCTGGTGGAGGATGACCACGACATAAGGGAGGCCGTGGCTGACTATTTTACAGGAGTTGAGGGAAGTGAGATGAATGTGAGCTACGCCTGTGATGGCATACAGGCAGAGGAAATGCTCTATGAGAATCAGTATGATCTTGTGCTGTTAGACATCATGCTTCCGGGAGTGGATGGCTGGGAACTGTGCAGTCAGATAAGAAAGACCAGTGATGTACCGGTCATTTTCCTGACCGCCAGAGCCAGGCAGGAGGATGTTTTATATGGGTATACACTTGGCTGCGACGACTATGTGGTCAAGCCATTTGCTATTGCAGAACTCTATGCCAAATCTGTTGCACTGGTGAGACGCGCAAAGGGGACCGTTGTCCACAGGGAACTTGTGTGTGGCTTAATATGCTGCGACACATCGGCACTCACGGTGACTGTGGATGGTGCAGCCATTGATATGCCGCGAAAAGAGTTGGAACTTCTCATATACCTCATGGAGAACAGAAAACGTGTGGTGTCGAGGGATGAACTGCTGGTGAATATATGGGGCTATGACTATGACGGAAGAACCAGAGTTGTGGACGATCATATCAGAAAGCTGCGAAAGGCACTAGGCAAGGCTGCCGGACAGATAAAGACTGTCATCACAAAAGGATATCAGATAAGGGATGTGCAATAAGGAGGCGTGATGACATGGTAAAATCGCATACAAATCAAAAACACAAAAAGCAAAAATATGAAAAGCAAAAACACGAAAAGAAAATGAAACTGATGAGAAAGCCCATCTGGTGGGTGGAGCTGCTTGTGGCGGCTGCGGTATGTACGGTTCTGATCGGAACTCTGGCATATGTGTCATACAGGACTGCGAGCATGATGCTGTATAACAAGATGTCTGACTCGGTTGATGATATGATGGGGAGTGTCCACGAGAGGATGAACACAGTACAGACTCAGGATGAATTTGCCGATTCCGTGGATGAAGACAGCGCGGCGTATATACGGGCATACAATACGATAATGTGGAATTCGTATTTGAATGGCGAGGTACTCATGTATGTGACAAATGAAGACTGGCTGTACAATCACTATCTTATAAATAACTGTAATACCTTATATAGACTGTACGATTCTGAAACGTTCCAGAGGATCAATCTGGACGGTATTGTGAATAAAAATGAGCCATTTACTATCATGTGTGTCAGGAATCTGGATACCGGCATAAGCGGATATTATGTGTGTGATGACAGTGGACTGACGAAGGTTCTTGACAATAGGGTGTCGGTATATGAATATTCGGGGGACATCTGCGGAGTGAAGAACATAGCCGATCCGTGCATAGGAAAAGTGTATCTGCGGGACAGTGAAAATGGAAGCAGCTTTACGATACAGGGTACTGACAGATACACAGACGAAAGCGTATTTTACGATGGCCCGGCGGATGCGTCGGGGTATTCGGAGTATGATGTGACACTGGAAAAGCTTACTTTTGAAGACACTATCAATTCAACATTTGTCATGAATGGGGAAAAGTATGTGGTGACGGATATCAGGACATTCAGGGATATGGATCAGCTGCTGGAAACCGAAAGCGATGCGCTGGACAGGGTTATCAAAGCATCCAGCACCCAGTATGTGGCAAGCGGACAGATGACCAGACTGGTATGGACTTGTCACATAGGCTCAACAAGCGGAGACTTTCTGTTCGGCAAAAAGAAGATAGATTACACAGGAAACAATGTGTGCGGTATCCAGGATGGCGACGGCAGGGTTTACGCTGCCATGGAGGGCAGAGTCACGCTGGCAAATGGCAGACAGTGCATGCTTGTCGGTGTGTGTTCCTATGACGCGGATGCAGTCATACGGGAACTAGCCGGGGATATAAGAAGAATAGCCATATGGTGTATAGCGTGCATAACTGTATTTGCGACTGCTGTCATATACATGACGAGAAAGACCCGCTATGACCGTCAGGAGTACAGACGCAATATGACAAATGCTATGGCCCACGATCTCAAAACCCCACTCATGGCTATGTCGGGTTATGCGGAGAACCTTCTCGCAAATGTGCATACGGACAAGAGGCAACAGTATGCGGAGACAATATCAGAAAATGTGCGAAGGATGAATGGAATGATTGAGCAGATGCTGGAGATAGACAGGCTGGAGACCGGGAAACGGCGAAAAAGAGAAAAACTTGAGAGCGTTGATATGGCGGAACTCTTCAGAAAAGTTGTAGAAGAAAATGAGGTGGCGATACAGAGAAAAAATATGGTGGTGACATTTGAGGGCAATTGTACTTTAAATGCAGATATGGAATCGATGAAACACGTTGCGGAAAATCTGGTGACAAATGCGGTGAGACACGGCATGAAAAATGGAATTATAGATATAGAGATGGCAGATAGAAAGGTGACGATAAGCAACACAACGGACGATGTCTTGCCAGATGACATAGATTCGCTGTGGGATCCGTATGTGAAGGGCAGCGGCAGCAGAACAGGCGGTGGCAGTGGACTCGGGCTTTTTGTTGTGAGGACGATACTTGACAAGTATGGCTTAAAAGGAAGACTGTCATATCATGATGGCACTTTTTCGGTGTTGATAAGCTCCCGGTAAATGCGTAACAGGCATACAGAGGATAGTAAAAATGTCCGTGATAATTTAGACAGAGCATTTATAAAAATTATAATAGAAATTTCATATATAATAAAAAATATTCATATTTTTTTGATGTAATAGGTATGATATACTTCAAAATGTAGTGATAACTTGCATATATAAAAAGAAACCATCTGTGTCCATGAAGTTTTAAGTGAATTTGTAAGTGGGGTGGTTTCTTTTGCGTAACTTCCGGGTTTTGTATGATCGGGTAGCGGATATTTGGGTATTATGGATAAAATATTTTTAAGAGAGGTATTAATATGGGAGATTATAAGGCAGCAGAGAATAGATATAAGAATGTTGAGGGAACAGGATTTTACAGACATTGCGGGAAGAGCGGTCTTATGATGCCGCCTCTGGCACTTGGACTCTGGCACAACTTTGGAACAAATGACGACTACGAGAATATGAAGAAGATGTGCTTTACCGCATTTGACAACGGAATAACACATTTTGATATAGCAAACAACTATGGCCCGGTGTACGGAAGTGCAGAGGAGAACTTTGGAAAGATACTCAGAGAGGAACTGGGTGCGTACAGGGATGAGCTGATAATCAGCACTAAGGCCGGATTCGATATGTGGGAAGGCCCTTACGGCAACTGGGGCAGCAGAAAATATCTCATAGCAAGTCTTGACCAGAGCCTTAAAAGACTTGGCATCCCATATGTGGATATATTCTATCATCACAGAATGGATCCGAACACTCCACTCGAGGAGACCATGGGAGCATTGGCGCAGATAGTGAAGAGTGGAAAGGCACTTTATGTCGGACTCTCCAACTATGACGGACCTACCATGGCAAAGGCGGAGCGCATACTTGATGAGCTTCATGTGCCATTTGTGATAAATCAGAACAGATACAGCATACTGGACAGATCTGTCGAGAACAATGGGCTTCTGAAGCAGACATACGCATCAGGCAAGGGACTCATATGCTTCTCGCCTCTGGCACAGGGAATGCTGACAGACAGATATCTGAAGGATATGCCGGCAGACAGCAGGGCAGTGAAGGACGGAAGATTCCTTCATGAGGATCAGGTGCTTGAAACTAGACCTCTCCTCAATCAGTTAAATGAGATCGCAGCCGGATATGATATGAAGCTCTCAGAGCTTGCCATCGCATGGCTGCTGAACAAGCCGGAGGTCACAACAGTGCTGATCGGTGCTTCAAAGCCTGAACAGATCATCAGCAATCTCAAGGCTGCTGAGAAACAGGCTCACACAGTCATGACAGAGGAAGAACTGCAGAAGATAGAGGATGCTGTTGCAGCATTTGGCAGATCATAATAAAAGATGATAAATTAATTTTTCATACCCCCTCGCAGGAGAGACCGATTATGGTTTCTCCTGTTTTTTATGGAACATGGCTGGCAGGCTGGCGGATTGAATGTAAACGTGAAAATATGTTATGATACGGAAGATAGATTATATAGAGATATGTTCGGAGAAAAGCATTGAAAGAATATATAAATGAAGCACTTGAAAAGTATATAAATAAAGGCACATACCCATGGCACATGCCGGGGCACAAGAGACTGCCGTTAGAAAAGCTAGAAAACTTCTGGAATGGAGTATATGCACATGATTTCACTGAGGCAAAGGATCTTGATGATATGCATGAGCCGGAGATGTTCATAGCGGACAGTCTTGCAGAGATGAAGAAGGTGTATGGCACATTTGCGACGTACATGCTGGTGAACGGTTCTACGTCCGGACTTATGACGGCTATCCATGCCACATGTCACAGGGGAGATGTGATACTTGCGGCCAGAAACTGTCATAAGGCGGTGTACAATGCCATCTGCATGCTTGAGCTTGAGCCTGAATACATAGTGCCGGATTATGTGGATATGAGATGGCACTGCGGCGTGAACCAGGCAATGTCGGACAAAATGATTGATGCCCGTGGTAAAGCCGATTGTGAAACTCGGGAAGGGACAGATATTCGTGGTGAAGGCGATCGCGAAACTCCGGAAAGGGTAGCTGTCAATGGTGGAGATGATCGTGAAGTGTCAGAAAGGACGGATATATTGGGTGATATATCGCCGGATAAGCTAGAGCGTGCGATCATCACGTTGATAACAAATGGTAGAAAGCCGAGTGCGGTGATCATCACATCACCCACATATGAGGGCGTCATATCAGACATAGGAACTTTAGCTGAAATCACACACAGATATGGAATATATCTCATAGTGGATGAGGCACAGGGAGCGCATCTGAACTTCATGGAAGGACATGAAACCGCCATGGCACAGGGAGCGGACATCGTCATCGAAAGCCTTCACAAGACCATGCCTGCACTCACTCAGACATCGCTGCTTCATGTTATGGATCCGAAACTTGATGAGAGAGTCAGGAGATATCTGCAGATATTTCAGACCTCGTCACCTTCGTATATATTTATGCAGAGCATGGAGAAGGCGGTGGCATTTGGCGCAAATAACAGAGCAGTATTTGTCGAGTATGGACGGAGGCTTGAGATATTCGCTGAAAAATGTGACAATCTTAGAAATATACGGCTGTTCAGACCCGGGGTGAACGTGTCTAAAAATGATGAAGGTTGTTCGGCGTGTAAAGTATTTGACCACGATGAAGGAAGGCTGGTATTTGTCGTGAGACCGGGAACTGTGGATGGATCAGGACAGATATTTACCGGAGTTATGCTCGCTGACATATTGGCTGATAGGTATGGGCTGATCGTGGAGATGGCTTCGGTGAGTTATGTTATTTGTATATCATCTGTTGTGGACAGTGTCGATAGTTATGATATACTGTTTAAGGCGATAGAAGAGATAGACAGTGGACTTGAGTACAGATCAATCGTGGATGGCAGCAGAGCGATGGACATTATATCCGGAAGAAGATCCGCAGTGGTTCCCGGGAAAGCATGGGATGAGACTTCAGAGATGGTGCCTCTTGAGCTGTCGGTGGGAAGAATATCAGGTGCGTTTGTGTATGCATATCCGCCGGGGATTCCTGTGCTGGCTCCTGGAGAGATAGTGGACGAGCGGGCTGTCTGCGGAATAGATACAATGATAAGAAGCGGGCTGAATGTATCAGGTGTGGATGATGGATGTATAGCTGTGCTGTGCGAGAAATGAAAAGCATACAAGCATTTTTGAAAATTAGAATGACATGTGCTGATATTTTGTGATGAGCCGTATGGTCAATTATATAAGAAGAAAGGCGTATATGCATTTGTGGTGCATGTACATAGGGTTAAGATATGCGAGGAATATTTATAACAATAGAAGGGCCGGATGGAGCCGGCAAGACAACACAGAGGGAACTTCTCAAAGAGTATCTTGAGAAAAAAGGTTACGATGTGCTGATAACGAGAGATCCGGGAGGAAATCCAATCAGTGAGGCAATCCGCGAGGTTATATTGAACAAGGAATTTACGGAGATGGGATATATGACAGAGCTGCTTTTATATGCGTCAGCCAGAGCCCAACTCGTAAAGGAGAACATCAAACCGGCGCTTGAAGCGGGACAGGCGGTTATAGCGGATAGATTTGTTGATTCCTCCGCTGTATATCAGGGAATCGGAAGAGGCTTGGGCGTTGATACGGTGTATAAGGTTAATGAATTTGCGCTTCAGGGGATCATGCCTGATATGACATTTCTCATGGATCTTAATGCCCAGGAGGGGATTGCGAGAAAAAAGAATCAGGCAGAGCTTGACAGAATGGAGAATGAAAAAATTGAATTTCACCAGAAGGTAGTGGACGGATACCGCATGCTGGCGGATATGCATCCTGAGAGAATAGTAAAGATAGACGCTACTTTACCTATCAATGAGATTCATGGTATAATAACAAAGTATGTAGAGAAGAAACTCAACCTGTGATGTAATCTGATGGGAGAAGGTCGGAAAGCTACAGACAATGTGAATTAATAATGTAAGGGGGTTGGTATTTATGATAGATTTCACAGAAATAATCGGACATGAAGACATAATACGCCATTTCAAGAGCAGTATAGAGCTTGGAAAGATATCTCAGGGATATATAATCAATGGCGAGACTGGCAGTGGTAAGAAGACCCTCACAAGGGCACTTGTGAAAACTCTTCAGTGCGAGGAGGGTGGTACGGAGCCTTGTAATCATTGCAAATCATGCCTCCAGTGTGAGACAGGAAACCAGCCGGATATTATCTGGGTCACACATGACAAGCCAAATGTCATCTCTGTTGAGGAGATACGTGATCAGGTGAATTCAGATATTGATATCAAGCCGTACAGCAGCAGATATAAGATATATGTGATAGAGGATGCGCAGCTTCTCAATGTGAATGCACAGAATGCACTTCTTAAGACTATAGAAGAGGCTCCATCATATGCTATCATTATATTGCTGACAAACAATATAGATAAGATGCTCCAGACTATCCAGTCCAGATGTATAGTTCTGAATGTGAAACCGGTCAGAGAGCATGATATACTCGATTATCTCATGAATGAGCTGAAGCTTGACAAGCAGAAAGCTGATTTCTGTATGGATTTCGCTCAGGGCAACCTTGGAAAAGCCATAAGGCTTGCCACTAGTGATGAATACAGAGAGATAAAGGAAAATGTTGTAAAGCTCATGAGACATCTTGGAGAGATGTCGGTGGATGATATGCTGTTTGCAATCAAGAATATGGAGTTGTACAAGCTCAAGATAAGTGATTACATTGATCTGATGATGATGTGGTACAGAGATATACTGATGCTAAAGGTGTCAAATAACCCTGGAAGGCTGATGTTCAAGGAGTATTATTCGGATATAAGAAAGCAGTCGTCCCATATCAGCTATGAGGGAATAGAAAAGGTGCTCAAGTCCATGGACAAGGCTAAGGTCAGACTTGAGGCAAATGTCAGCTTTGACATTGCAATGGAGCTTATGCTCCTGACTATGAAGGAGAATTGTTGATGAAAGAGATTATAGGAGTCCGTTTTAGACCGAATGGAAAGATATATTATTTTGACCCACAGAATTTTGAAGTTGAGACTGGTACATTTGTCATAGTCGAGACTGCAAGAGGAGTGGAGTATGGTAAGGTGGTTCTAGGTAGAAGAAAAGTTGAGGACAGCAAGCTTACGGCTTCACTCAAGCCGATCATAAGGGTTGCCACAGCCGATGACACGAAGAAATATGAGGATAACAAGAAGAAGAGCAAGAGGGCATTTGACATCTGCCTTGAGAAGATTGCCAAGCACAAGCTGGACATGAAACTCATAGAGGCTGAATATACATTTGACAATAACAAGGTGCTGTTCTACTTCACAGCGGATAGAAGAATTGATTTCCGTGAGCTGGTAAAGGATCTTGCGTCGGTGTTCAAGACAAGAATAGAGCTCAGACAGATCGGTGTCCGCGACGAGACCAAGATGGTGGGCGGAATCGGTATATGTGGAAGGGAGCTCTGCTGTAACAAGCATTTGTCAGAGTTCGTTCCTGTGTCGATTAAGATGGCAAAGGAGCAGAACCTGTCGCTGAATCCAACCAAGATATCTGGTGTGTGTGGAAGACTTATGTGCTGTCTGAAGCATGAGCAGGACACTTATGAGTATCTGAATGAAAAACTTCCAAATGTGGGAGATTTCGTGAGGACAGTAGATGGAAATAAGGGCGAGGTCATGTCCGTGAACGTCCTCCGTCAGAAGGTTAAGATCGTGGTGACTGACAAGGATGACAACAAGGAAGTTATGGAGTATCCTGTGGCTGAACTCAAGTTCAAGCCTAAGAGAAGAAAGAATTCAGAGAGACTCAGTGCCGAGGAGTACAAGGCACTTGAGGCATTGGAGGACAAGGGTGGAAAGTCCAAATTTGACGATTAAACCGGATGATAAAACGATAGAGAGTCAGGCTGTACAGGCCCGGTCCGAAGTGGTGGGCGGATCCACGGTGGAGATTAAATCTTGCGAGAGGATAGATGACCTTCAGTGCAAAGGTTACCAGATCATACAGAACAGCGGAATGTTCTGCTTTGGGATGGATGCTGTGCTGCTGGCAAACTATGTGAGATTTAAGCGCGGTGGCAGATATCTGGATCTCGGAACGGGAACAGGTATCATACCTATACTTCTTGCTGCAAAGGAGTATGGGGATGAAGCTCTTACCAGAGAGGAGAGACTTGCTGGTTTGAATGCCGATGATTATATATCCTCACATGATTGTATTGCCGTAGATGGAGTTACTAATTCGGATGCAGGGGCGACTCAGCAACCTGGCGGTAAAATGGCAGATGGAGCACGGTTTATAGGTATAGAGCTTCAGCCTGCATGTGCGGATATGGCTGCAAGGAGTGTGAGCCTCAATGGGCTTGACGGTTTAGTGCGAATAGATAACGGAGATATAAAGGAGGTCTCTTGTAACTACAAGAAGGCCTCCTTTGACATAGTGACCTCAAATCCGCCATACATAAAGGGCAGTCACGGTCTGGAGAATCCGGATGCTCCGAAGAACATAGCGAGACATGAGGTGCATGTGACGCTGGAGCAGGTGGTGGCAGCGGCAGAGCATGCCCTTAAACCCGGCGGAAGCTTTTATATGATACATAAGCCGTTCAGACTGGCTGAGATATTTGAATGTCTGCATGAGCACAGGCTTGAGCCAAAGAGGATGCAGCTTGTACATCCTTACATAGACAAAGAGCCGAACATGGTCATAGTGGAGGCTGTGAAGGGCGGCAATTCCATGATCAAGATCGATCCGCCTATGATAGTATACAAAGCTCCGGGGGTGTATACAGAGCAGCTGCTTGCGACGTATGAAGGTACGGCAAAGAGATAAGAGGCAGCATAAGATATCTATGATTTTCAATACTCAGATGTTCAGCAGAAGAGAGGATATATATGGCAGGAAAGTTATACTTGGTGGCGACACCTATAGGTAATCTTGAGGATATGACATACAGGGCCGTCAGGGTTCTTGAAGAGGTGGATGTGATAGCGGCGGAGGATACAAGAAACAGTATCAAGCTGCTCAATCATTTTGAGATCAAGACCCCGATGACGAGTTATCATGAATACAACAAATATGACAAGGCGAAGGTTCTTGTTGAGAAGATGCAGCAGGGACAGAATGTGGCAGTCATAACCGATGCGGGAACTCCAGGTATATCTGATCCCGGGGAGGAGCTTGTGAGACAGGCTCTTGATGCCGGACTTGAAGTTACGCCTGTTCCAGGTGCCTGTGCATGTATATCGGCACTCATCAGCTCAGGGCTTTCGACAAGAAGATTTGCATTTGAGGCATTCCTTCCATATGACAAGAAGGACAGGGCGAGGGTTCTCGAGGAGATGAAGCGTGAGACTAGGACCATGGTGATGTATGAGGCTCCTCACAAGCTGAAGAAGACTTTGGCGGAACTCATGGAGACTCTCGGTGACAGGCATATAACACTTGCCAGAGAGATCACCAAGAAGCATGAGACGATAGAACCGATGATGCTCTCACAGGCTATAGCCCGCTACGAGGAGGAAGATCCAAGAGGAGAATTCGTTCTCGTGATAGAGGGACTTGATGTAAAGAAGCTTGAGGAGGAGAAGAAGAGTTCGTTTGAGGCTATGTCTGTGGAGGAACATGTCCAGATGTACGTTGATCAGGGTATGTCCAAGAAAGATGCGATCAAGCAGGCGGCAGTGGACCGCGGAGTCCCTAAGAGGGATGTGTATAATGCGGTGATGAAATAGGGAGCCTTGTTTCATTTTGTCTGTTGCAGTGGATGTTGGTATAATTAGAATCTTAATTAGTGTCAGGTGCGGATGAACAAATGTTTATATGTATCTGACACTTTTTGCTTTTTAAAAATCCTCTTCATTTCAGATTTATCTCCATCATTTTATCAATAAATGATGGAGATAATAATAGACATGATGGAAATAACATATCCCATATCCCCACCTTTAAAACCCAAGGTGTGCAATAAATGTTCCAATAGCATAACCTGTGCCGTATATCATAAGTGCGATCAGGCCTATAATCATTATCCTTCTTATCAATATCTGGATTTGGGTTCCGTGATTCATCCAATTCTTGAAATCATTTCCGTTCGTTTTCATAAGCAGCCTCCTAATAAATTTTGTAATTAAAAGGTAGCATTTATAGCACAAACAGACCATAAATATATGGTTGCACTTGTGTAAACTTGTGGTTGCAGCACGCTATTTCAGGTCATTTTGTCAGATATCCGATGAATTTTCCTATTTCGTAGCCACCGAGATATATTACACTTACAATGAGTGCGACTAATGAGCAGATAATCAAGATATACAGCAACATAAATAATGTCTTTTGATTTGGGGATAAATTGGACAGAAAATTATTCCATACTAGCAGGATGTTTTTTGTTTTGTATTTATCATTTGAAATTTTGTCCGCATCGTCTGCAGTTACTTTTTCTTCATTATTTTCTTTTTTAATTCCTCTCATCAGATAATCTAATGGGACATCAAAATAATCACTCATAAATAGCAGCCTTGTCATCTCAGGATATCCCTTATCATTTTCCCATTTGGAAATCGATTGCCGGGACACATCTAAAACCTCCGCAAGCTCTTCCTGGGATAGATTATTTTTATTTCGCAATTCATACAATCGTTCTCCAAAAGTCATACCTTCTCCTCTGTGGCGTTGCCGATCAGATATCCCCATTTATATATACCCTCGGAACCCTTACCGATATGTTGCACACGATCACATCAACATTCGTGTCAAGCATATTTGCCATGTCCTCGATGGACATGCCCTCGCCGAGTAGGGTTACGGTGTCGCCGCGTTGTACATCCGGGATGTCTGTGATGTCCGCCATGCACTGATCCATACATACGCGTCCGATGATCGGTGCCTCATGACCATTTATGATGACCTTGCCCTTGTTGGACAGGTAACGGCTGTAGCCGTCCGCAAAACCAACCGGAAGTGTTGCGATCTTTGTAGGTCTTTCGGTGACAAATGTTCCACCGTATCCAACCTCGGATCCGGCAGGGACCTCCTTCACCATGGCAACGTATGTGTACCAGCTGAGGATCTCCTGAAGTCCTGAATTCTTCCAGTCAAAATCATCAGAAGGAGTGAGACCATAGAGGATATCACCGCATCTGACTGCGTCGAGCTGTGCTTCAGGAAGCATCAGTATGGCAGGGCTGTTGGCTATGTGGTGCTTTGGTATGACAACCCCCATCTTCTCAAGTTCATTTACGGCGTGGAGATATAGGTCAAGCTGCTTTCTTGCACTTGTGTGATCCCCCTCATCTGCCCTTGCAAAATGTGTAAATATACCTGTTACGTTCAGGTCCTCCATCTCACAGATCTTCTTTATAGTGTCAAATGATTCCTGACATACCGGGAATCCTATTCGGTTCATACCGGTGTTTAGCTTTATCTGGACATTCTGTTTCTTGCCGGCTCTTCTTGCAGCGGCAGCCATGTTCTCAGCACCCTCCATTGAAAAGACAGTGAGATCAAGGTCGTACTTTGCGGCCTCGTCCAGCATGTCATCCGCTGTATCGCCAAGGATAAGTATAGACTCTGTGGCCCCTGCGTCCCTGAGCATCTTTCCCTCTTCCCAGATGGCGACGGCGTAGCTGTCTATGCCACACTCTTTAAGAGTCGGGTAAAGTCCTGCAATACCGTGGCGGTATCCATCGCCCTTCATGACAGCGATAAATTCAACACCCGGTTTCAGTCTTGATTTTATGTTGGCAATATTGCTCCTGAGCTTTGCCAGATCTATAACGGCAGCAGTTCTGCCGGCAAATGGTCGGTTGTTCATGGTTATTCTCCTTCTATAAAAATTCAAGAAACATTGTATCACATATGCATGTTAAAAAGAAGAGCATGAATTTGAAGGGGCAGCACCACTTTATAACAGTAAAGTGGTGCTGTCCCAGAATATTTGTTGTCATTGAAAGCCATGGAGGGTATAATATCGAAATATAAGAGAATTTATAAATGACTTGGAAGGTAGTATTGTTATGAGAAAAGAATATGTTATGGGTAATGGGGCCATAGCCCTCGGTGCACTTGCGGCGGGTCTGAACCTTGTGGCGGGATATCCGGGAACCCCGTCTTCGGAGATACTGGAGACAGTAGCAAAATACCCGCATGACGGAGTCCATGTGGAGTGGTCGGTAAATGAGAAGGCGGCTATGGAGGTTGCCGCCAGTGCATCATACAGTGGAGCGAGGACACTTGTGACCATGAAACAGGTGGGTCTCAATGTGGCATCGGATCCGCTTATGTCGCTGGCGTATGTCGGGATAAAGGGCGGAATGGTCATCGTGTCTGCGGACGATCCGGGACCGATATCGTCACAGACGGAGCAGGATACAAGGATGTTTGCAGACTTCTGCAGGATCCCGGTATTTGACCCGTCGACTCCTGAGGAGGCATATCAGATGATACAGGATGCATTTGACTACTCGGAGAAATACAAGACACCGGTTCTGTTCAGGCCGACAACAAGAGTGTGTCATGCATACGCATCCATAGAGGTAAAAGACGAGTGGAAGGCAAAGGAATATGAGGGATTTGTAAAGAATTCAAAGAAATGGGTCATCTTCCCGAGATTGTCATTTGCCAATCATGCCATGATAGAAAAAAGAAATGTAGAGATTGGGGACGACTTCGGCAGCTACTCCATGAACACGGTGGAGGGCAGCGGCAGCAAGGCGGTATTTGCATCGGGAATCAGCTACTGCTATGCAAAGGAGACGCTTAAGAATGTGCCTGATGTGAAGCTGGTTCGTATAGCAACTCCACATCCGTTCCCTGAACAGTTCGTGAAGAATGTGCTGGACGGAGTGACGGAGGTCATGTGTCTTGAGGAGCTCAGCCCATACATAGAGAATCAGATATTACGCCTTGCAGGCAAATATCATATGGATATAGATGTCAGAGGAAAGCAGACCGGGGATGTGCCGGCGAGCGGAGAGCTTTCTACCAACAAGGCTGCGGATATCCTGTGCGATTTCCTTGACCTTGAGAAGACTTCCCAGGTGGATGTGTCAGATGCACCAGAGCTTCCTGTGAGACCTCCGGTGCTGTGTGCAGGATGCCCTCACAGAGCGTCATTTTACGCGGTAAAGAAAGCGATGGCTGGCAGAAAGAGCTACTTCTGCGGAGATATCGGATGCTATACACTTGGAAATGCCATGCCGCTTGACATGGTGGATACCTGTCTGTGCATGGGAGCCGGAATCACCATGGCGCAGGGCTTCCACTGGGTGGATGAAGACGGCGTGTGCTTTGCATTTGTGGGAGATTCCACATTCTTTGCATCGGGTATGACAGGAGTGGTAAATGCAGTTTACAATGATGCGAATATGATCCTGTGTGTGCTCGACAACTCGACCACAGCCATGACGGGACACCAGCCACATCCGGGAACAGGACGTAATATGATGGGCCAGTTCGTGGACAAGGTGAGTATACAGAAGGTACTTGAGGGAATCGGAGTGAAGAAGATAGTCACGGTTGATCCGCTTGATCTTGAGGCCAGCGTGGCAGCAGTCAAAGAGTGCGCGGATATCAGGGGAGTTAAGGCGATCATTTTCAAGTCGCCTTGTATAGCCATCACCAAGCCGTCCGGCAAGATGGAGATATCCGAAAAGTGCATACAGTGTAAGAAATGTATCAGAGAGATAGGCTGCCCTGCGATCATCCTGAAGGATGGCAAGGTGGCGATAGATGAAAGCCTGTGTACGGGATGCGGTCTGTGCGCACAGATCTGTCCGGTGGGTGCGATAGGAGGTGCTTGCAATGAATAAAGATATTCTGGTCTGCGGTGTAGGCGGACAGGGAACGGTTCTTGCGTCCAAGCTCATCGCATCGGCGTATATGGCAAAGGGCGAGACGGTACATTCGGCGGAGACCATAGGTATGGCGCAGAGAGGCGGAAGTGTCACGAGCCATGTGAGGATCGGTGAGGCGTATTCACCACTCATAGCCCAGGGCGGTGCTGACATTATACTTGCGTTTGAGCCTGCAGAGGCGGTGCGCAATCTAGCTTATCTGAAAAAGGGAGGAATCGTCATCACCAACAACGTCCCGGTGAAACCGGCGACTGACTCGCTCATGAATTCAGGCTACGAGGCACAGCCGATGCTTGACTACCTGAAGGATAAATGCGATTGTATAGTCATGGACGGCGCGGCGATAAGCCGTGAATTTGGTTCGGCAAAGTTCTACAACATAGCACTTCTTGGAGTTGCAGTTGCCAGCGGCAGACTTGGACTTGACGAGGCGGATATTATTTCAGCTATTGAGAATGGAGTGAATCCGAAGTTTGTAGAGGTGAACAAGAAAGTATTTGAATATGCGATGAAGATGTAGTTGGCGATGGGCTGACCGAAGGGAAAAAGGAGAGTAAAAATTATGAAGTTAAATGACACACAGCTCAGTCAGGTGGACGCTCAGATAAAGAGACTTGTAAAGACTGACAGCTATTATGGTAAGAAGTACAGAGAGCTTGGTATAACAGATGTGACAAGTCAGGAGGCATTTGAGGAGCTTCCGTTTTCAAGCAAGGATGATCTGAGAAATGCTTATCCACTGGGAATACAGGCTGTTCCGGATGAGGAAGTGGTACGTATCCATTCATCTTCAGGAACAACAGGAAAGCCGGTTATCATACCTTATACAGCAAAGGATGTCGATGACTGGGCAACCATGTTTGCAAGATGCTACGAGACAGCCGGAGTGACAAAGAAAGACCGAGTACATATCACACCGGGATATGGTCTGTGGACAGCCGGAATAGGATTTCAGGCAGGCGCGGAGAAGCTTGGTGCCATGGTAATTCCTATGGGCCCTGGAAATACTGACAAACAGTTACAGATGATGATCGATCTTGAAAGTACAGTTCTCACAGCAACATCATCATACGCACTTCTTCTTGCCGAAGAGATAGATAAGAGAGGGCTTAAGGATAAGATACATTTGAAGAAGGGCGTATTTGGCTCAGAACGCTGGAGTGAGAAGAAGAGAAAGTATATAAAAGAGAAGCTTGGAATAGAGCTGTATGATATATATGGACTTACAGAGATCTATGGACCTGGTATCGGAATAAGCTGCGATGCCCAGAATGGAATGCACTATTGGGATGACTATGTTTATATAGAGATAATAGATCCGAAGACCGGAAAGACTCTCCCTGACGGAGAGGAGGGAGAGATAGTTATCACTACTCTGGTTAAGGAGGGGGCTCCGCTCATCCGTTTCAGGACACACGATATATCAAGGATCATTCCGGGTGAGTGTCCATGCGGAAGAAAGCATCCTAGACTTGATATCATCAAGGGTAGAAGTGACGATATGTTCAAGGTACACGGCGTAAATATGTTCCCAAGTCAGGTTGAGGAGCTGCTTGCACTTGTGGATGGAGTTCCAAGTGAGTACACCATAAATATAGCCCATGACGAGCCTGCCAATAAGGATATCATGCTGGTTACAGTTGAGGCCGAGGGACGTGTAGATTTTGAGCAGACAGGACGTCAGATCAGAGATCTGTTCAAGTCAAGGATCGGAGTTACACCGAAGATCACTGTTGTCCCTGTTGGAACGCTGCCTAGAAGTGAGAAGAAGACGCAGCGTGTCATCGACCATCGTGAGCAGTAGGTATTTTTAGAAGGGATTTTATATTTATGAATTCAATCAATATAGCAGCTTGTATAGTTGCGTTTTTACTTGGGGTGGTGCTTTTCACTCTGGCAAATGAGATCATACTCAAGCTGCCGAACAATGAGAACATATTTAAGGGAAAGCCGAAGAGTTTTGAGAAGTTTTCTCCGAGATGCTTATTCATACAGATACTTGGCGGAGTGTTCGGAGTGCTGATGGTGTGGCAGTTTGGTGTGAGCCTTGAGGCGGTCACCGTATTCCTGTTCTTTGCACTGCTGACTATAATCACGTTTATAGACGCTGACACCATGGAGATACCATTTGTGCTGAATGTATGCATACTGGTGCTTGGAGTTATATCCATATTCACAAGAGGAGGCTTTTCACTGACGGGCGGAGATCTCTCACTTGTGAGCAGACTCATAGGAATGATATGTGTGAGTCTTCCGCTGTTCCTGATAGTTCTGGTCATTCCGGATGGCTTTGGCGGCGGAGATATCAAGCTCATGTTTGCCGCAGGATTCTTCCTTGGCTGGAAGGCTACGGTCATAGCGTTCTTCATCGGACTTATCATTGGTGGATGCCAGGGTGCTATCTTGCTGATAAGACGTAAGAAGGGCAAAGATGAGCATTTTGCATTTGGCCCTGCGCTCAGCGTAGGACTGATGATCGCGACATTTGTGGGATCACAGATGATGAACAGTTATATCAATGTAATCAAGGCATCATTTTATGCGTAGAGGAGATTAAGGCGGCAGAGTATACATGAAAATGTGAGCTTGCTGCCTTTTTGATATTCTAAGAATTTTGATGAGGTATGGAGGAGAGTTATGGGATTAAAATATAATTTCGAAGGTGAAGAAGAACCAACACAATTTTTCATAGACAAAGAACAGCAAGGGTTGAAACCATCAGAAAGTCAATATATAGCTCGCTCTTTTTTCGGTCAGGTAAATATACTAATGAACAAGAATGATTTGAGTTATAGTGATATGGAGAAAATGATCGGATTAAAAGAAAGTACGATAAAGAATAACATGTCTACTCCGTACAAATCTAACGGAGAGAGAAATCTTAATTACAGATATCCGGCATTCAGTACTGTTATAGCAGTGGCGATTATTTTTGAAATGGAGATAGATCAAGTAAACAATCTTTTGGACTCTGCAGATATGGCACCACTCAAGATGTGGCGATATAACAGAGGTGACGATATAATATTAAAATTCTATCCTCAGATTTTATCAGAGATAAGGAAAAAGAAAGAAGCCGGTCAAAGGACAAATGAATTGGATTCGATAGTAGAGATGAACAAGAGTTTTAAAAAGAGAACCGGTAAATATCTGATTTCAGGGGGCTTTTATGAAGATGATGACAAGTAAAGAGCAACGAAAACAAGTTACCTATATATGTTACGGAGACAATGATGGATTTGAAAGATGCGATGATATCATTGAACTGAGGGGAAGCTTGGACGAAGATGCTGATGAAAAGTGTCAGGTGGAGTTTAGATGTCAGGATCCGGAAGAAGATAATCTGTATTTGAAGTTATTTCCTGAGTCTGATATGGCGGTTTCTTTTTTTAGAGGATGGAAAACATATGCTTGGAACAAACCAGAAATACTTAAACAGGGAAGATATGGGAATCGATATTTTGTTCTTGAAAAAAAGTTGGGCGGCATAACACTGCGAAGATATCTTGATGAAAAAGAGAAAGTTGATGATTTTGAATTTATTACAATTATCAAGAAAGTAGTCATTCAAATTCAGAAAATGCATGGATTGGGATTTATCCATGCAGACATAAAACCAAGTAATCTAATAATATATAATAATGAAGTATATATTATTGATTATGAAACAGTGCGGAGACCTTCGGATGGTGGACCTGTGGATCAGGTAAATAGTTTTAGATACACAGACCCGCTCTTTAGAAATTATGGATTTGTATCAGATAAAACAGATATGTACTCTATAGGTGCAATTATTAAAGAGGTCATAGAAAAAAATGGACATTTGTCAGACGACAGATCTAATAAGATACTGAAGGACATAGAGAGAAAATGTACAAGCAATGAGATTGGAGAAAGATATGAATCCACAAATGATCTGATTAAAGCTTTATATGAAGTTCAGAAAATGATGCTTATTGAAAAATGTGCTTTGGGGCTTCGAACTAAAGACATAACGCTGCATACAAATAGTACAGATAGTGAAGAAATCGATAGCAGTAGTCAGAAGATGGGGATAAAAGAGGATATATTGTATCTATTATGTAATAGAAATCACCGAAAAATGGCATTGACATCTGAAGGAATTTACACAGCGCAGACAAATTTATTCAGCAGAATCAGTCCCAAAAGAGAGTCTGTAAGGTACTCTGAAATGATGTATATAAAGAATTCCGGCGACTATAGCTGCGACTTTGTTCTTTATAAAAGAAAAAGAGATGGGCGGGGGTATCTGACTTGCAGACATATGAATTGTCAGGGAATGTATAGAGAAAAAATCCGAGAACTTGTATTTGATGTTGTTAGATGCAGGGAGGACAGATATACGGAGGAGTCTTTGCAGCAGTATTATCAGGCGGTCATAGAAGAACAAATGGATTCAATTGTTTCAATAGAAGACGGCAAGGTGAAGGTAGAAATCTGGAAAAGTATTGCTTATATGGACGAATTTCTCAAGAATAAAACATTGGTTGCTAAAGCTCTGCTTGCCTTAGGCGAGTATTATATAAATAGGAGCAAGAAAAATGAAAAGTGTGGAGATGCAGACTATGGACGTGGTCTGGATTATGTGAAGAAAGCGGCTGGATATGGGGATGAGAATGCAGAACAATTCTGCCTGCAGCTGAAAGTAAAATAATATTATATAATATTGTAAAAGCTCTCAGATAGAATTTTGAATCACAGAAGTGTGATGGACATTTTATCTGGGAGTTTTTTGATGTAATAAATTGGTTTTTATATTTAGAAATATTTCATCAAAGTCCCATTTTGAGTACTGAATTGGGAAGCCGAATTTAATATTATGTAATCAGTAATTGAACGTTGGAAATGAAAGGATAGATGAAATATGGGAAAGAAACTGATTATTGCAGGAGAGATTATAGGAACATTACTTTGGGTAGCTGGTAAAAGCCGCAAGATTTACAGACTTGTATTAGATGTAAAGGGGGAAAAGTAGATATGAAGATGGCAAGTATAGTGATCAAAATTATTGGGAGAGTGTTGATCGTAGTTGGTGAATGTCTGGATGATGAGGGCTTATAAATATCAAAGTATCCATGGCGTTATTGATTAAGTATAGGAATTGTATATTGTAAATTTGAAAGGAGAACTATTATGAATAGTGCAATGTTTGGTGGCTTGGCAGGAATAATTGGTGAGGTAGTTAATAATGGTATAGGGCTTGTAGATGCGAACCTCAAGAATAAAGAAAAGATGATTGAAAGCAGAGAGAAGATGCACGAAAGGGATGTCTGCAATAGGGAGAATATGCATAAGGCGGAGTTAGATTATAAAAGAGCTAGGCTTGATACAGTAGTGACAATTGTTTCCCCAATCATCAATGTCTTGGGCTTTTGCGTAAAAGAGTTGATCATACCAAGAGTCAAGGCAAGTCAAAATGCAATTGAGAAAAAAGACGGCAATGATGTGCTCGAGAAGTTGGATGAAGAAGTAGACAAGTAGATTAATTGCCTATTGTATATTTCCCATGTGAGGGATATACTGTAAAGAGCGTGCAATTTAACGCGTTAAAGCTTTTAATTGAAAAAGAGATAAGAGCAATTATTAAGAGAGGTTAGGAGTTACGGTTATGCCAATCACAGATTACTTAGAGAGAAATGCCAGAGAATATGGAAATGATGTCGCTTTGGTAGAAATAAATCCTGATGTGCAGGAGACGAGAAGAGTTACATGGAGAGAGTATGAACTCATAGAGTCGAATCCTACATGTCAGTACAGAAGAGAGATCACATGGAGCGTGTTCAACGAGAAGGCAAACAGATTTGCCAATCTTCTGGTATCACGTGGAATCCAGAAGGGAGATAAGGTAGGTATCCTCATGATGAACTGCCTTGAGTGGCTTCCAATATATTTCGGAGTGTTGAAGACAGGAGCCATAGTTGTTCCGTTCAACTTCAGATACGATGCGGAGGAGATCAAATACTGTGTAGAGCTTGCGGATGTCGACGTACTTGTATTTGGTCCTGAGTTCATCGGACGTATAGAGGCTGTCGTTGACGAGATAGCTGAGAAGAGAATACTCTTCTATGTGGGCGGCAACTGTCCTACATTTGCGGAGGATTATGACAAGCTGACATCCAACTGTTCAAGTGTATTCGAGAAGAGAGACATCAAGGACAGCGATGATGCGGCTATATATTTCTCATCTGGAACAACAGGATTTCCAAAGGCTATCCTTCACAATCATGAGAGCCTGATGCATGCGGCAAAGGTTGAGAATGTACATCACGGACAGACAAAGGATGATGTATTCCTGTGTATTCCACCGCTGTACCACACAGGTGCCAAGATGCACTGGTTTGGAAGTCTGATAGTGGGCGGCAAGGCAGTTCTGCTCAAGGGAGTAAGCGCAAAGACTATACTTCAGACTGTAAGTGATGAGAAGTGTACTATAGTATGGCTTCTTGTACCATGGGCTCAGGATATACTGCTCGCCATAGAGAACGGCGATGTACATCTGGAGGATTACGAGCTGTCACAGTGGAGACTGATGCACATTGGAGCACAGCCAGTACCACAGAGTCTTATAAAGAAATGGAAAGAGATATTCCCTAACCATCAGTACGACACGAACTATGGTCTTTCAGAGTCCATCGGACCGGGCGCTGTACATTTGGGAGTAGAGAACATACATAAGGTCGGAGCTATAGGCGTGCCGGGCTATGGCTGGCAGGCGAAGATCGTGAATGAGGACGGAACAGAGGTTGAGCAGGGCGCAGTCGGCGAGCTTATCCTCAAGGGACCTGGTGTCATGACCTGCTATTACAAGAATCCAAAGGCGACAGAGGAGTGCCTGAAGGATGGCTGGCTGTACACGGGAGATATGGCTATGCAGGACGAAGATGGATTTATTTATCTTGTAGATAGAAAGAAAGATGTTATAATCAGTGGTGGAGAGAATATCTACCCTGTACAGATAGAGAACTTCCTCAGCAAATATGAGAAGATCAAGGACGTTGCGGTTATCGGTATCGCAGATGCCCGTCTCGGAGAGATCACAGCGGCCATCATAGAGGTAAAGGATGGCATGACCTGCACAGAGGAAGAGATCAACGAGTTCTGTAAAGAACTTCCAAGATACAAGAGGCCAAGGAAGATCATATTTGAGCACGTTCCGAGAAATGCTACAGGTAAGATAGAAAAGCCACTTCTCCGTAGGATGCACAAGAGTGAGAACCTTGTCGCAGCGGAGAACAACGCATAGTATGCAGGAAAGGACAGAAAGGAAAAAAGATGAAGACACCATTTATTACAAAGGCAAAGGCGGAGGAGATCATCAAGGAGATCCCTACACCATTTCACATTTACGATGAAAAAGGAATCAGAGAGAATGCGCGAAAGCTTTACAAGGCGTTTTCATGGAATAAAGGATTCAAGGAGTATTTCGCTGTAAAGGCTACTCCAAACCCAACAATACTCAAGATCCTCAAGGAAGAGGGCTGCGGAACTGACTGTTCATCACTGACAGAGCTTATGATGTCAGACAAGATGGGATTTAAGGGCGATGAGATCATGTTCTCGTCCAATGACACCCCTGCCGAAGAATTCGTGCTTGCAAAGAAGCTGAACGCAACCATCAATCTTGACGATTTCACACACATTGATTTCCTGGAGAAGTCAGCAGGAATTCCAGAGAAGATCTGCTGCAGATTCAATCCGGGCGGAAAGTTCTCTATATCAACAACCATCATGGACAACCCTGGTGATGCAAAGTATGGTATGACAAAGGATCAGATCATCGAGGCATACAAGATCCTCAAGGCAAAGGGCGTGAAGAGATTCGGAATGCATGCCTTCCTTGCCAGCAATACAGTGACAAATGAATACTATCCAACACTTGCCAAGATTCTATTCGAGACAGCAGTTGAGATCAAGGAGAAGACAGGCGTCAAGCTTGACTTCATCAACCTGTCAGGCGGAGTTGGAATTCCATATACACCGGATAAAGAGCCAAATGACATCATGGTCATCGGCGAGGGCGTCAGAAAGGTATATGAGGAAGTGCTTGTACCAGCAGGCATGGGTGATGTAGCTATCTTCACAGAGCTTGGACGTTTCATGCTGGCACCTTACGGACACCTGGTTACAACAGCCATCCATGAGAAGCACACACACAAGGAGTACATTGGCGTGGACGCATGTGCAGTCAACCTCATGAGACCTGCTATGTATGGTGCATATCACCACATCACAGTTCTCAGCAAAGAGAATGAGCCATGTGATCACAAGTATGATGTGACAGGTTCACTGTGTGAGAACAATGACAAGTTCGCTATAGACAGAATGCTTCCAAAGATCGACATGGGAGATATCCTTGTCATCCACGATACAGGAGCTCATGGATTTGCCATGGGATACAATTACAATGGAAAGCTTAAGTCAGCAGAGGTCCTGCTCAGACCAGACGGATCATGGAGGCTTATCCGCCGTGCAGAGACACCGGAGGATTACTTCGCAACCATCAATGATTTCTGGGATGTAGAGCTGTAAGATAGAAAAAAGCAGAAACAGCGCAATATAGAACAAAAGTATAAAAGCCAGACATGGACGGGATATAAGTCATTTGTATTTATGACGTGGATCGTCCGTGTCTGGCTTTTATATTGTTATACGCGCACATCAAAATGTATATACGTCACGCCGTCTATCTGCTGATTATCGAGACAAATCTGCCCATTGTACTGGGCAACAAGCTTTTTCAGGTTTGCCAGCCCGTAGCCGTGCAGCTTTCTGTTGGATTGCTTGCTGGTATATCCTGCATCAAACATCTGCTGCCTGTGCTCGTGCGTGAGCTGCTGTCCCTTGTTGAGAGTCTCAATCTCAATCTTTCCATCACTGCTTCCGAGAGTCAGACGGACCGTGTCGGTTCTCTGTGAGGCTTCGAGTGCGTTATCTATAAGGATTCCTGCAACACGGATGATATCGTATTCAGGCATGGCACTCACAAGGTCATGATTTTTTATTGTTATATCAAGCATTATGCCGAGCCTGTCCGCAATGATCATCTTACTGTGTATAAAACCCGCAACGATAGGCATGTTGATCTTCAGAAGCTCGGTATCTCTGTAGTCTGAGACGATATTTGCCGAGTAGTCTGCCAGGGCGCTGACCAGAGAGTCATAATCTTTATAGGCATAAGGAAGCATATTGATGGCGGCGAGATGATTGTTGAAATCGTGCTGTCTGCCAAGTATATCCTGTATAAGATCCGTCATCATAGGCTGGTATGTTTCGTAGCTGGCAAGGTCGTGCTGCTGCCTGCTTATCGTTCGCTGCTGATGGAGCAGTACAATATCGGTTATGACAATTATTACCACAAATGAAGCTATGTAAGGAATATATGATGAGATATCAGTTGAACTGTATTTGTACAGGCCGGTCTCAATGATGTATATGGCGAACAGATGCAGCAGAAGGAATCTGGTCAATGCACTTCCCTTTATAATATAGCTGAAGCATCTGTGAAGCGGCACAAAATGACAGATGACAGGCGCGATGAGGAAAAGTAATATTGAACTTCCCAGGGCGATTATATTCTCATTCTGTATACCAATCTTGGAGAACGCCATGAAGAAGAAATCCTCGCAGAAAGCATTGTACAGGTAGGAGATAATATATGCTACCAACGTATAAAATGGTGAGGCCTTGGTCATATACAGCATTGCCAGATAGGATAACAGGCATAAAGCTACCCAGCCAAATGCGTTGGGGAAAATGTAGCCGATAAGATTGCCACAGATAAAATACATGGATAAGCCTGCGATGGGATGCCTCAGATTCCGAAACCTGAGTCCCAGTAAAGCTGAAAACATAATGATGTCAACGACTGCTTCCAGAGCAAAGCACGCCAGATCTATAGCTGGATGTAACATGGGAAACTCCTTCGAATAAAAATTATGAATCCCCTCTGCAGAGTATTGTACCGCAAATGGAAGAAAAAATCTACATGTGATACGGTAGCACTGTTATGAACATATAGAAGAAAAAAGACTGACTGTGCTCATTTGGGAGTATAGTCAGTCTTTAAATTTGTGTAATATAAAATTATTGTTATTTTCAAATTCCAGTATATGGTTTATAATAATTTCGATTAAGCCTTTTCTGGTTCAGGGTAGTCTACACCGAAGGTGTCGACTGTTACAGTCTTCATCTTCTGTTCAACCCTAGGCTTGTCGTTGTAGTCAGTTGGTACATTTGCAATCTTGTCTACAATGTCAAGTCCCTCGATAACCTTGCCAAAGGCTGCATAGGCACCGTCCAGATGTGGAGCTGCCTTGTGCATGATAAAGAACTGTGAACCTGCTGAGTCAGGCATCATTGAACGAGCCATAGAGAGGACACCTGGCGTGTGTGCCAGATCATTCTTGAAACCGTTCTGTGCGAATTCTCCTTTGATGGAATATCCAGGACCGCCGATGCCGATTCCCTGAGGATCTCCACCCTGTATCATGAAGCCTTTTATGACACGATGGAAGATAACTTCGTCATAGAAGCCCTTCTTTACGAGAGAGATGAAGTTGTTTACAGTATTAGGTGCAATGTCAGGATAAAGCTCAGCTTTCATGACATCACCATTTTCCATAGTAATAGTAACTATAGGATTTGCCAATTATATCATTCCTTTCTTCATTGAGATATGGTTATGATAACATCACTTATATAAACAGGCAAATGAAAAAAACAAGAAGGAGAGAAAAATGGATTGGAGAAATATTGTAAGACCGATAATAATCATTGCCATTGCAGTGTGTGTGGTGGTGGTTGGCGTTCATAAGATCAAGGACACGTACACCGGTTTTATGAGAGAATACGAAGGTACAGAAGGCGGGGAGGTCGGAGAGAATATAGAGATCACGATCCCTGAGGATACTACGGTCAAGGAGGCAGCTGGAATGTTGAAGGAGGCAGGCCTTATAAAGTACAAGCTTGCGTTTCAGCTCAGAATGACAGGTTCCCAGTATAGTGGAAGCCTGCAGCCAGGAACATATACGCTTAATTCAAGTATGTCGACATTGGATATGATAAAAACTCTTTGTTATGTAGAGTCTACCAGAGAGGTGTTGTATACAATCACTGTACCGGAGGGATTTACGGTTGAACAGATAGCTGATAGATGTGAGGAAAAGGGTTTTTGTACTGCGGATGAGTTCCTTACTGAGTGCAGATCAGGAGACTTTGAATACCCATTTGAAATACCATCGACAGAAGTTAAATACGCTCTTCAGGGATTTCTGTTTCCTGCTACATACGATATATACGAGAATATGACAGCCAAGGATCTCATACAGGATATGATAGATAAGTTTAACAGTATATATACAGATGAGTACAAGAAGAAAGCCGAGGATATGGGCTTTACAGACTTTGAAGTTCTCACAATGGCATCAATCGTTGAAAAAGAGTGCAAACTTGATTCAGACAGACCGAAGGTTGCTGGAGTATTCCTCAACCGACTTAATCAGGATATGCCGCTTCAGGTGGATCCGTCAGTACTCTATGTTGTTACTGATGGACAGTACGATAAGGCTGAACTGTCGTATGATGATCTTGAGGTTGACTCACCATATAATACTTATAAGTATACGGGACTTCCGGTAGGCCCAATATGTAATCCTGGACAGACTTCAATAGAAGGGGTTCTTAACGCGGAACATCACAATTATCTCTACTATCTGACTTCAGATGAGAGTGAGGGCGCATGTATATTCAATGAAACTTATGAGGGACATCTTGCTGATATAGAGAAGGCGGACGCTGCAAAGGCTGAGAAAGAGAGTGAGGGTGATGGAGAGTAGTTTCCAAAGAGTGTAGAAGCAAGAAAATATACAATAAAATATAGTCGTTATTTTTCCAAAAGGGTATAAACTGCTTGCGATATATAAGTTTATTATATATAATAAAAGAGTATGTACCCTTTTGGGTTTTTATGCATCGAGTTATGCGCTTTTGGAGGTGCGATAGGAGGAATATTTGATGAGAAAAGTAAGTTTCAAAGTAAGAAATATCGGCTCTGAGAAATATTTGTCATATATTCTTAATGATGATTGTGAGTTTGATGAAGAATTGCTGGATTATCTGGAGGAGAACAAGATTCCAGAACTCATAGATATCATTTATGAAGAGGATGATGAGAATGATTATCTTACATATAATGTTACAGGCAGGACAACGGTAGACGCACTCCTTTCTAATACAGTAAATGCCGAGAAGATATTGGGGATAGTCAGAGGGGTAGCTTCAGGAATAGTCAATCTTCGTGATCTTGGAATCCCTGCTTCTTATGTCATATTACATAAAGGATTTACGTATGTTAATCCTGTTACATATGATGTCGGAATGCTTTGTGTTCCAGTTGAAGCCGATGCAAATATAAATGCAGAATTTAGAACATTTGTAAAGGATATACTTACAAGCGTAAAGTATGACGATAGTGAAGACTGCAACTATGTTGCAAGACTGCTGAACCTTTTAAATACAGATAAGTTTACCGTGAGAAATTTTTATTCGCAGCTTACAGAACTTATGGAATCTGCAGGTATGCAGGTTGAAGAAAAGTTTTTAGATATAGATGGTGATATATCTGTATCACAGTCTACAGTCGACACATCGCCTGATACAAGCATGGATGATCTGCCAGAGTACAAGGATGTGTCATTTGGTGAGGATGATGGCTCAGAGGAAGAGGATGACACAGTAGCAGATGTTGACAGTCTGTTTAAGGATCTGACCTTTGATGATTCAGAGAAGCAGGAAGAGGGGAAGTCGGTATCAGATGGCATAGATATGTCAGTGTTTGACGACAGTGTATTTGATGATCTTGAGACGGAGAACGTTGATGACGATTCGGATTACACAGAGGCGCTTACATCTGATGTGGAGGTGCCGGAGCCACAGGAGCCGAAAACACAGTCTAGTCTGACAGAGGTTGCTCAGACCACAGATGGAGTCATGGAAGTTGAACTTGAGCGGCAGGAGGAACAGATACCTGTTCTGATATCCACGGATGAGGTCATGGACAATCCACCAGTGGTCAAGAATATCAAGATAAACAGAGCTAAGATAATTCAGAAGGCGGTTGTCGATGCGGAGGAAAGCAGAATAGACAATCCTACTGAGCAGATAACAGCTCCTCAGTATATGAATGGTGAGGCAGTTGAACCTGAGACTAATATGGATCCTGTCACATCAAAGGTGGAGACCGAGGAGAAGAAGGGAACTGGTAGCACAGTTGAGCTTACGGGCGGAATGAATGTCGTAAAGGATAGCGACTCAGAGGTTGCTGCAGCAGTTTCAAAGGGAGTTCCTAAGGCTATGCCTTATATAGTCAGAGTCAACACTGGCGAGAGGGTTATGATCAATAAGGCCGTATTCAAGATAGGCAAGGCTGGTCGTGGAGTTGATTATCATGTTGGCGGTAACGGTGCGATAAGCAAGGTTCACATTATAATCTACCAGAGAGAGGATGGATGTTACCTGAAGGATAACAAGACGACCAATGGTACATATCTGAACGGACAGAGACTTGATGATAATGGTGAGATGAAGCTTTCAAATGATGCCATGATAAGTATCGGCGGTGAGGATTTCATTTTCAAATTAAGTTAATATACACAGCCCACAGAGGTGGGAAAAGAGCAGGTAGTAATACCTGCTTTTGGTGTTTACTAAAGGGGGTAAAAATAGAATGAATAGAGAGAAGATAACTGTAGTACCTATGGGGGATACATATAAAGTAAATTATTGCCTGGACGTTGACGATGTCGTCGATGCCAAGGTTTACGATATGAGCAGGAGCGGACAGTTTCCACAGATGATACTTTGTAATATGCAGGAAAATGGTGGGGTGAGAGTGTTTGAGTATGATATAGATCATATGAAGCCTTTGCCAGAGATCCTCAGGTCTGCTGTCGGCAAGAAAGAGATGCTTACAGTGATTTACAATGTGTTAGATGGGCTTGAGTCGTTTGGAAAGGGAATGGTTTCTCTGAGTTTTGTGGCAAAGGATATTCAGCATATTTTCGTTTCACCAGAGACTTATGATGTGGGATTTATCGTTGCTCCAGTGAATAAAGAAGCCACGGATATGAATGAGGTCAGAAACCTCATAAAGACGATAATCGTTGACGCCACATATTCGGAGAATGACGGTGATAATTATGTTGCCAGACTTATAAACCTGACTAATGTGCCGGGAACATTTTCAAGTTCCGACATGAAAAATAAAGTGATCGATCTTTTTGTGGAGATGGGCGCTAGTGTCCCTGTTGCCGGAAGAAAAAAGGTAGCAGATGATGCGTTTGCAACCAGCGGGAACAGCCATATACTCCGTTCTGATGTACCGTCTCCAAAGGTAAGCCGTCTTGGGGTTATGAGAAATAATGCCAGAATGAACGGAGGTATGCCACCGATGGGATCAAACGGAATGCCGGTGAACGGAGGTATGCCACCGATGGGACCGAACGGAATGCCGGTGAACGGAGGAGTGCCACCGATGGGATCAAACGGAATGCCGATGAATGGAGGTATGCCGCCAATGGGACCAAACGGAATGCCGATGAATGGAGGTATGCCGCCGATGGGACCAAACGGAATGCCGATGAACGGAGGAGTGCCGCCGATGGGACCAAACGGAATGCCGATGAATGGAGGAGTGCCGCCGATGGGACCAAACGGAATGCCGATGAATGGAGGTATGCCGCCGATGGGACCAAACGGAATGCCGATGAATGGGGGAGTGCCGCTGATGGGACCAAACGGAATGCCGATGAATGGAGGAGTGCCGCCGATGGGACCAAACGGAATGCCGATGAATGGAGGTATGCCGCCGATGGGACCAAACGGAATGCCGATGAACGAAAATGTACCACCAATGAGCAATCCGCTTGGTGGAGCACCAGTGCCACCGATGGGCAATCCGTTTGAGACGATGCCAGAGGTTAAAGATGCTGAGAAAGAGGATGTAGAAGAGAATAAAGGCGCCGAAGAGAATAAAGGCGCTGAAGAGGATAGGGAGATACAGGATCAGCCAAAGATGGAGAAACCATTTGGCGAAGCCCCAATACCGTCGATGCCAGAGATGGGCAATCCATTTGGTGGAGTACCAGTGCCGCCAACGGGCAATCTATCTGGCGGAGTACCGGTATCACCGATGGAAAATCCGATTGAGCAGGCGCCAGAGAACAGGGTAGCTGAAGATAAAGAGAATGAGAACACAGAGGAGACATCGGAGCAGCCGGTTACAGATAATCTGATTGGTGGAGCACCGGTACCGCCGATGCCAGAGATGGGCAATCCATTTAGCGGAGCACCGATGCCAGAGATGGGCAATCCATTTGGCGGAGCGCCGATGCCACCGATGCCTGAGATGAATAATCAGTTTGGCGGAACACCGGTATCATCGGCAGTATCAACGGGAATGCCGTTTGAGGAAGGCCCTGCTCCATATTTCATCAGAATGAGGACCGGTGAGAGAATAAATATTGATAAGGCAGAATTCAAGATTGGACGTAAGGCTTCCGAAGTAGATTATGCGATCTCTGACAACACAGATATAAGTAGAGTACATTGTGTGATAGTCAAAGACAGAGGAGTATGTTTTATTAGTGACAACAACTCAACGAACGGAACATATATAAACGGACAAAGATTAAATGAAGGGGAAAAGAGATTCCTTACAAATGGTGTAGTTGTTTTATTGGGCAATGAAGAATTTGTATATCATATAAGATAGTCTTGTCACCAATAATTAGAATGTATATTTGGAAGGAGAGCTGTGATGAGATTTAGTGCAGTATACAATACAGATGTGGGAATCAAGAAAAAGACCAATCAGGATTCGCTTGCAATAAAGATTGCAGAGACACCGGACGGACAGGCCTTGTTCTCACTCGTATGTGACGGTATGGGAGGACTGGCAAAAGGGGAGGTCGCCAGCAAAGAAGTTATATGTGCGTTTTGCGATTGGTTTGACCAGCAGTTCGCCGAGATGGTAAAAAATGAGAGCTTCAGTGAGGGAGCATTGAAATATCAGTGGCTTCACCTTGCCGTGGACATGAATGAGAAGATAAAGGCATATGGTGAACAGAATGGAATAATGCTTGGAACAACAATATCGGCAATCCTGATGTACAGAGGCAGATATTACATAGTACATGTGGGAGACAGCCGTATATATCAGATGAGCTCGGCCGTGCAGCAGCTCACAGCTGACCAGACTCTGGTTGCAAGGGAGATAGCAGCTGGTAGGCTTACACCGGAGCAGGCAGAGACGGATAGCCGAAGAAGCGTTCTTCTCCAGTGCATAGGTGCATCGCCGGTTGTTGAGCCGGACTTTGTGGCTGGAGATATCCAGGCGGGTGCAACATACATGATCTGTTCAGACGGATTCAGACATAAGATCTCAAACGATGAGATGATGAGTAAGATCGGACCGGCAGCATGTGGAACAGAGGCAGAGATGGAGGACGGATGTAAGTTCCTCACAGAGCTGGTCAAGTACAGAAAAGAAACAGACAATATCACAGTGGTTCTTATTAAAACGGAATAATGGGGAGATAAGATGACAGAATTAGGAACAGTATTAGATGGGAAATACGAAATACTAAAAAAAGTCGGACAGGGCGGAATGTCGATAGTCTATCTCGCTATGGATAACCGACTTAATAAGCAGTGGGCAGTCAAGGAGATTAAAAATGACGGCTCCAAAAGTACGGCAACTCTCTTGAAAAGTCTGGAGAGGGAGGCCAACATACTCAAAGATGTCGACCATCCGGTTCTTCCGCGTATCGTCGATATTATAAACGAAAACGGTACGATATATGTAGTGATGGATTTTGTCGAGGGAAAACCTCTCAGCGATGTGCTCAAGGCTGAGGGAGCGCAGGATCAGAACAAGGTCATAGAGTGGGGCAGAGCCCTAGCGAGTGCACTGGATTATCTTCATTCCATGAATCCACCTATAATATACAGGGATATGAAACCGTCAAATGTAATGCTTAAACCTGATGGTTCGGTAAAGCTTATAGACTTTGGAACGGCAAAGGAATATATCGTTGAGAACAATGCTGATACCACAGCTCTTGGAACCAGAGGATATGCAGCACCTGAGCAGTTCGGAGATTCCCAGGGACGAGGTATATACAATACGGATGCAAGAACCGATATATATAATCTGGGTGCTACGCTGTATCATTTGGTAACGGGTAAGAATCCATGTGAGCCTCCATATGAGATAAAACCTATCAGACAGTGGAATCCAACGCTCTCGTCAGGATTTGAGCAGATAATAATAAAATGCTGTCAGCCTAGCCCGGAGGACAGATATCAGTCGTGTTCAGAGCTTTTGTATGCGCTGGATCATTACAATGAGCTTGACAACGAATTCAAGGCAAAGGCAAAGAGAAAAGTTGCAGTATTTGCAACGATGGCGGGACTTTCTATATTGTCCGGATGTTGTGCGATATTTGGCGGAGTCAAGAAGGGACAGCTGAAGGAGCAGGATTATAACAACAAGATAGCGGAAGCAGAGGACGCGGTCGATTCGAGCGACTACAACAAGGCATTTGAATGTTATAAAGCGGCTGTGGACATTGATCCTACGGCATCAGAGGCGTATATAGGATATATGGACACATATGCCTACTATTACACGGATGAGGATGCGGCTACAGGAACGGGTACAGAGACACCGGCGGAAAAGGGAATCAAGTTTGCCTTGAGGAACATTGACAAGGTAAAGGATGATGTCAAATATGAGATAGCCCTTCTGTATTTTAATGAGGTACCGGATTATAGTGCTGCGAGAAAGTACTTTAATATGGTAGGAGATACGGAAAACTTTGCAAATGATGTAAAACAGGCAAAATACTATGAGGCTATATGCGATAACAAGATAAACAAGACAGCCGATTTCAATGACAGTAAGCAGGAAGTATTTGACTTTCAGCAGTACAACAGCGACAACATAGACGATACAAATACATACAAATATGTCAATTACCTTAATATAGCAACTATATATGTAGATAAGCTTTCAAGCGATGAGGAGCTTGCGAACAGAACGATAGAACTGTTGCAGGAGGCGAGCGACAAGCTGAACGACAACGCAACTGTCCTCTCAAAGGAGTTCCCAGAGGAGAGAGGAGTTAACTATTACAGCGGTCAGTACTCAGCGATCCTGTGTTCAGTCTACACATATCTTGCAGAGAAGGAGAGCGATCCTGTTGAACAGGTAGCTTATTACAGAGAGGCTATAAACAGCATTGATTCATATCTGTCAGGATTAGATATGAACGGAGATGCTGTCACCGAGAAGACAAAGAATGTGTACGCAGAGTATTCCAGAAAAAAAGCTGAGATATATGTGAGCATGGGCGACATCAGTGGTGACGACAAAAACTATGAACTTGCAGAGAATGTATACCTTTCGGCGGAGCAGATGCTGGGTGTTGATGATTATTCGGCAGATCTCTACACGAGTCATCTTACATATCTGTATAACAGATACACGGATCTGTATGGAAGCTCTCCTGATACATGGGATAAGAGCGCAAGGAATACAGTTATTTCGGTATACAATAGTGGCAGCAGGATAAGCATGCTGGCGGATGGAAAGAAGCCACAGTGGAACACGTTGATACACAAACCGGTTATAGAGGCTATAGTTTCAGGAACCGGAAGTAAGACAGGCAAGTAGAGGGGGAAAAGATATGGCAACAATTTACAACATAATGCTATATGGCGGCCTTGCACTTGCAGTCATATTTGCCGTTACGGCAATCGTATTATTCTTTACACTGAAGATACCGAAAGCGATCGGAGATGTGACAGGCTCAACTGCCAGAAAGAAGATCGAGGAGATCAGGGAGAAAGGCTATGAAAGTGTACAGGGGGTTGGAATTTCCAAGAAGGAAGCGATAAAGAACCATACAACGAAGATTTCTGTGCGAGATGTCCAGTCATCTGAATCGAGTAAGAGAGCTGAAAAGGGAAGAGCAAATTACGAGAAGGCGGTTGCAGATATAAAGAATAAAAAGAAAAACGAAGATTATCTGAAGTCTATACATGAGGAGGCTACAGATATTCTCCATGAGGATATGCAGGAGCTGGCAAGGAACATGTACTCCGATGAGGAGGCAACGGATGTACTAATGGAGAATGAGGACAGCGAAGAGGCAACGGATGTGCTCAGAGCAGAAGACGACGGCGAAGAGGAAACAGA
>ULSL01038521.1_pt1 | contig 34675 bp, 37 predicted proteins | sample 1956321 | NCBI WGS metagenome assembly ULSL01 (sample SAMEA4835707, study PRJEB28245) | human gut metagenome | biome: gut microbiome; material: fecal sample | place: Denmark | collected 2008
TTAATGATGTCTATATCCTGTTTTATTAAATGCGTCTTAATGAGAAAAAAGAATTGTGTATTTATAGTAAAAAGTATGACAAGGATTGGCGAATAGTAGATGATTGGAAACGTTTTGAACAACATTATGTTTACATTCCCAATGAATTTCAACGTGGAACTATTTTAAGAAATGTACGAACAAATGAATATGCGGTTTTGGAAGAAGATAATGAGCAAATATGTGCATTTATAGAGCGCGCAAAGACAAAAGGGTGGGATCTTCATTTTTATGAGGTAATGCCAAAAGGGTACGTGTTGCGTGATGGAATTTGGTATTTATCTTTTATAAATGTAACAGAACAAGAAGTTGCCATCTTGCCAAAAGAGAATAGTTCTAAATCATATGCTTTAGAAGCAATGAGTGATTATGTATGGTATACAAGAAAGGTAAAAGAAGGAAAAATGACTTCTTACCCAGATCAAACAGTTGTAAAGGCAACTAAAGAGTATGCATATTCTCTTACAAAACAAACGGATAAGATTATAAGGGCAAAAACAATAGAGGATTTGATTGTGGATACAATATGAAGACTTTTGAATTAGAAGATATCAATAACGATACTTATTTATATGAATCATAATTCTGGATTAGGTGGACCTGGATATATTGAATTCATTACACGGGATAAAGAATATATTTTGTCTTTTCTCAATATTCCTTTTAACGAATATGCTTTAGAAAATATTCATCCTTTCTTAAAAAGAAATATGAATTATTATGCATTTGAAAAGCTTGGATTTAAAAAGTTAAAGTCTTATGTATATGTAAAAGAGACAAATTATTGGATTGAAGAAATTGGAGAATATGAATATGGTGAATTTTCAAAAGCTTTTTCCAAGTTAGAAGATGCTGAAGACTTTGTGGTTGACTTATTAAAAGGACGTAATTTTAATAAGAATAATGTAGTAAATTCTCTTTCAAAAAGGGAAGAACAAAATGAAAGAGTTCGGTATTATAAACCAATAGTATTGTTTGGTGGAAATGCATATAAAATTATTGAACTCACTAAAAATATTCCATATAAAGATGCCGTTTATAATCTGATGGAGTATTTTAAAATTGATGAAGATTTGGCTGAAAGAATCTTGGAGTTGACTGTAAAAGATTTAAGATGCTTAAATAAGGCTAAAGAGATGTTATGAGCAGGAGGTGTATATTCATGATTTATGTAATGAGTGATTTACATGGTTGTTTTGAAGAATACAAAAGGATGTTAGAAAAGATTGATTTTAAAGAATCGGATACACTTTATATTCTGGGCGATATTGTTGATCGTGGAAGTCAATCTATACAAATTCTTCAGGATATGATGGTAAGAAGCAATGTATTTCCCATTCTAGGAAATCATGAATATATGTTAAATGAATGTCTTGATTTTATGTTAAGTGAGATTAATGAAGAAAATATTTCTACAATTAATGATTCTAATATTATTCAAAAGTTAACTTCCTGGATTACAGAAAATGGAGGGGCAGCAACTTTTGAACAATTGAATCGTTTATCAAAAGAGGAGTTGTTGGACTTACAAGACTATTTAATGGAATTTGAGGTATACAAACATGTAGAAGTCAATCAAAAACGATTTATTTTAGCCCATGCGAATATGAAACCGGAATATCTAAGTCATTTAGAAGATTGTTTGATGAATGTTTTATTTGAAAAAACAGATTATACCAACAATGCATTTAAAGATGCTTATTTAATAACAGGACATGTTCCAACTGCAGATGGAAAAATCTTAAAGAAAAATCATCATATTTGTATAGATGGAGGCTGCGTTTTTGGACAAAATCTTGCATGTTTATGCTTAGATACAATGGAGGAGTTTTATGTCAAGAAGCTACAAGAAAACACCGGTGCTTAAAGATAGTAATACTTCAAAAAAAGCAAGTAAAAGAATGGCAAATAAGATTGTAAGAAAAACAGATTTTGATGTATTAACAAGTAAGTCTAAACGGTTTAGAAAAGTTTTTGATACTTGGAATATTTATGATTATCGTATATATGACGTTGAAAAACGATGGATGAGGAAATAGATATGATTTATTTTACAAGTGATATGCATTTAGGCCATGAAGCTATTATTCATATGTGTAATCGACCTTTTAAAAATGTGGAAGAAATGAATAAAGTTTTGATTCGTAATTTTAATAGCATGGTGCATAAAAATGATACAGTTTATCTTTTAGGAGATGTAACCCATCGTGTTTCATTGGATGAGGCCAATGAATTGATATCTAAATTAAATGGACATAAGATTTTAATTTGTGGAAATCATGATAAAAAATATGATAAAAGCTTGTTTGAAGGTATTTATGACTTTTTAGAGTTAAAAGGATATTGTTCAACAAGTATTTCATTGATGCATTATCCAATGTTGGAATGGCCGAAATCAAGACATGGTTCGATTCATTTACATGGACATCAGCATAATCGTTTTGAATACAACATTCAAATGAAGGAACAAGGTATTAAACGTTATGATGTTGGAATGGATGGGAATGATTATTTTCCTGTGAGTTTAAATCGAATATTAGAATTTATGGAAGTGGAAAAATGAATAATATCGCATATGAAGAAATATTAAAAGACTTAACGCCTTTTCAACAAGCTACAATTCTTTATAATGATGTACACATTTGTGAAGAGTATAAAAGATACATGCTTCTAGATGTACTAAAGATGGCGGATGGTGCTTTGAAGAATCAAATTGAAGAACGTTTGAAATTTATGCTTTTAAAATCAGAGGATTTTGAGCAAGATAAAGATGGTTTTGTATTTGTGGTAAGAGATTGTAACCATAAAATTCTTTCCATGTTTTTAAAGTATGCGGATGCGAACGATTTTGTATGCCAGTATCGTTATGAGAAAGGAATAAATCTGAATATTGCTAAATATTGCATGTCAAATATATATAAGTGCACATACTGGTCACCATCTATAACTACTGAACAAGAAGTGAAAGGAAATTGTGTTGTTGGTAAAGAAATTTTTGATCATGGAATAATGAATGATTGTTTTCGGGAAGGGGATTATTTCCAAAATAAAACAAGGTTTGAATATGGCTTTTTCCATATACCAAATCGATTTAATAGAGGCGACATTGTTCGATATACGTATGATGAAAATTATTATATGGTTTTGATGTCTCAAGAGGAATATCAAAACTTGTTTGGATATGAAATTCAAGCAAGTTATCTCAGAACTTGTTATTTGGATATAGATGGATTATGGAAAATTAAATATTTAAATCCTTTGTTTTTAAAGTCTCAAAACTTTAAGAATATGGGGAAATCAGAGATGTATAAGGAATCCTATCAACTATTACGTGATTATTTGATCAGCGATGCACCTTGGCAACGTGAGGATACTATGAATGTATTGGAAAGTTCTAGAATGTATATGATGGAGAACGAAAAGTATTTGAAACAAAATCTTGAAAGGATTAAAAATAATAAATTAAAGGTTTTAAATGCTCACAGCATTGAAGATTTATTTAGATTGGATGAAAACTATGAAATGGAATGAATTGATTAAACTATTAAAGACGGCAAATAGTGCAGAAGAAATAGATGAATATAGAAATGAAATTGTTGAGTTCTTTCCTGTACTTCAAATTATGGTTGATTTTGATTAGAAGAATCATGCGCATCAGTACGATTTATGGGTGCATTCTTTACATGTTGTCGCAAATCTTCCTAGAAATTTAGGGGATGATATGCTTTATCTGGCTGCTTTATTTCATGATATTGGAAAACCGGATTGCCAATGTAAACCAACAAAACCAAATGATACAAGTATGCATTATTACGGACATCCTGAAAGAAGTATGGAAATCGTGAGAGATATTATCATTCCTAAATTAAATTGTATAAATGCAACGGATGCAAAACGATTACTTTACTATGTCGAATATCATGATGATCGTGTGAGTAGAAAATTAAAACATGTTAATAGACACATGAAGATAGCTTCGTTTGAAGAATTTCAAAAATTGATGCTTTTACAAGTAGCAGATGCTAAAGCTCATATTATATTACCGATTATTCAAGAAAGAATTGATATTTGTAGTGATTTAGCAGGTGTAAAAGGTTTGGAATTATATCAAATGTATTTAAAACAAAATACAAGGAGGAAAAATAATTGATCAACTTCATTGAATATAAGAATTTACCTTCTAATTTTTGGGATAAAGTGATTTATTACGAATACTTTGTTTCTTTTTCTGGTTTTGTAAAAGATGAACCATGTATAACTTTTTGGACTTCAGAAGGAAAAGTATACTATTTAAATATCAGTGAATTAAGAGATGGTCGTTTTGAAAGAGTGATTCCTTTTTTCGAATCTATGACCAATCAGAAAAAGATAGATCAGGGAGATTTATTTTATTTTAATTGGCGATTAATCCCTAAGGGATGGAAATGCTATCAAGAGCCAGGTCTTCATTGTTTCATGCCAAAAGTAGTTTATAATGATTTTCGTTCTAGATATGAAAGAATGAAAAATGAAAAACCTAAAGAAGATGTGGAATATATAATATCGATATTCAATCGATGGAAAATAGCGTTAAAACAATCGTACCAGGAAATCTATGGTTGGAAAATCAATGAGGATGAAACAACATATATTCGTTTGGATGAAAGGATACATGTATATTGTGAGCCTTATGTTGAAAAGAATTTAGATATAAAGAATCTTAGTGGTGATATCATTCATAAAATGAAACGGGCAGCTGTTTGGGAAATTGAATATTTACCAGTTGGTGAAGATTTTCGTAATTGCATACAAATTATATTGTTTTTTGAGAATGAGGAACCTTTTATCGTAAATTGTGATTTTCAGCTCAAAGGAAGGCTGGATTATATAGATGAAGATGAATTTATGAATTCTTTAGAACAGTTATTCAATTGTAATCTTGGAAATAAAGAAACTGGATATAACTTTGAAACGCCTATAAAAGGATATCGTTTATTCAAATATAGAGATATATTCTAGATTCGGGAGGATATTTACAAAAAGAGTTATAAGAGCGTTATTGAACCTTTTATTCATTATTCAGGAAATAGAAGATTTTTGCGATCTCCAATTTGTGGGTGCATTGAAAATAAACCAGGATATGTAAAGGAGTCAGTATGAACATAAAGGAATTAATGGCAGGGGTTGATGTAACTCGTGTTATCGATGCCTTTTTATTGATGGATTTTTCATTTAGTGCTAGTAATTATGAAAATACGTTTTTAGAAAAATATGAGGCACTACCAAATCTAAAAAAGGTGATTGAAGATAATGTCCATTTATTTGCAGAATGCAAACCGAATATGGATACAAATCCATGTACAATATTTATTTTTTATAATTCAGATGAAGATGACTTTGAAAATAAAAAGAAAAAGAGTTTTGTGAGTATTGCGGTAGATGATGACGATGTGGTTCCAATTTTAGATAGAGATTTCCATATGTTCGATGATGAAGGAGAGGTTAGATTACAATACTATGCATATAATCATATTTCGATGAATGAAATGGCAAATTATACAATTGCCAAAAATTCTATTGAACAGTTTGGAAAAGAAGTTTGCGCAGCACATATTCTTTCCGAGATATTTTTCTGGGGATTATATCCAGAGGACCGCGAAAATAAGGTAAAGGCTTTGGAAGAAAGAGTACAAAGGTCTATGGATGAGAAATATCTATATACAAAAAAAGAAGTTCATGAATTGCTTGACGAAGATTTTTATATGTCTGATGATGAAAAATTGTATTATGAAGAAAAGCAAAAGTTCGAAGAAAAAACAAAGGGTGTAATCAGCCGTTATGTTGCCAAAATAAGCGATGAGATCCATCAAGAATATATTCATGCAGTTAGGCAAGAATATAGTTCAAGATAGTAAGATAAGAAAACGTTTTTATTAAATATTTTAGCGGTGTATACTAGAGACAAAGGAGTGAGGGAATGCTTGAGTTTAAGTTGAACAGGGAAATCTATGGCCAGGCAAAAAGAGGGACATATATTATATTTCCTTTGAAGTACGATATACATTTAGATTTAAAATCTTTAGAAATAGAAGAAGCGCAAAGTGTGGATTTTGATTCGATTAATTTTGCAGATTTATTGGTACAAAAGTGTAAAAAGGAAAATGGATTTGTTCGAAGATATATTTTAAATAAAAAGTTTCCAGATATTCATTTTGAAAATGGAATGATTCTTCCTATTGAGGAAGTACAGCTGATTGTATTTGATAATCAAATTGCTTTTTTAGATTTATTAATTACATATGAAAACAATCAATGGAGAGATGTGTATCATTTTATAAATCCAGGGTACGTAGATGATAAAAGGGATGATTTAAGAAAAGAAGTTATTGCGTCTATTAAAAATATTCAAGCAAAAGAGTATGGAAAAATATTTGAATTATACGTAGGATCGGATGAATTGGCAATTAAGGAAACGTATTTATTTAATATTGGATTGGTTACTAGAAGATTCAAAAATTTAAAAACGGCTGAACAAGTTGCTTTTAATGAACATAAAATCATTGATTTATCAGAAGATTTTGAAGATAGTTCAGAAAAAGATATTGCCTATACTTACGGTGCTAGAGATGTAGAAAAGAAGACGTATAGGTGGTGTGCTTGTATTTCTTCACAATCTATATCGTATGTATATGCTGTGGAAAATGAAGGAAATATTATCGAAGAAGCAAAAGATGATTTATTGTTAACAATGTTAGTGCTTCATCAAAAAAATACTTGTATATTACTAAATGAAAAGATGCAGAATACGTTGAGTGATTCTAAGCATAAACATTATTTTAAAAATGTATCAAATTTAAAACAAGAAGCATTGAAATTTAGAGCTTCAGGAACACTAGCTCCTTCACAAGTTTCTAGATGGAATAATGTTTGTGAAACATATCGAAATTTAATTGTAGTAAATGGTGTAAATGAAGCTTTAGAAGAAATTGAACAAAAGATTGAATTAATTAAAGATGAATTAGATCGAAAATCTAATGAAATACAAAATTATATAGCAACATTTATTGCCGTATTTGGATTGATTTCAATTGTTGCTTCTGTATTAACCATTGTTGATTTAGTAGGTGGAGGAACCAATAAAATACAGGCAGCATTAGAAATATCATGTATAGGCATAGCAGCCTTTGTAGTGTCATGGGTAGTCATGATGATGAAGAGTGGAAATAGGAGATAAAGATAATGTCAAATCATTATGTGGATTTTGCTAATGGGGAAAAATTGATAGATAAAAAAGCAAAACAAGAGTATAAACAAGGTTCTTTGTATTTGTGTAATAACAAAAAGGAGAGTGTTTTAGAAGAAAACGCATATACAATCTTTGATGATGAAAGTAATAATGTTCATCTATTTTCATCCGATTTTGATAGCATGCAAGAAGCAAATGAAATAATGAGTAAATTAGAGAAAAGAGTGAAATGCTTTATAGAGTGTTCAGATACAGGATTAAACATTGATAGCACAAAACCGACTATAAGGATTGCACAAAAAGAAAAAGATAGATTTTCTGATAAATTTAAGTCTATAGGTTATTTTCACTATATTTCAATAAAGATAGATGAAACGATATATAATTTAAATTTTATGCGTTTTTATATTGATGAAGACAATAAAATAAATTGTATATTAGGTTGTCCACAGTTTGATAGATGTATAGGTAAGTATGTTAATAAAAATGGAATTTGTTATCCACATACTGCAGATTCTGAAGTGGACCAATTAGAAAATATTATTGTTTCTATGAAAAAAGATGGAATAAAAAATTATTGCTATAATCCAGGTATAGAAGAACTATGCTTTGAAAGATTAAATGCTAAAGATGCAAATACTTATCTTAATGAATATGCTTGTTTACTAGCAGAAGAATTTTTAGACTTTATAAAAGTGAATGAAGGAGCTTAAATATGGCAAAATCTGAATTATTTATCTTTAAGACGAATAGTTTAAGTAATGATCAGTATTTACTTAAACTAAATCGAACTGATTCTTGTTTAGAAGTATATTCTAAAGTATCGAATTCTAAATTGAATGAGTATTATTCGATTCGTCCTGATTTTGATTCGAGTGAATATACAATGTTTGAAAAGGCTGACTCTATGCCTTGTTTGTTTGGTGGCGAAAAATCACCTACTCCTTATGGCGTATTTCAAGTGGAAAAAGTGTCTGATTCAGAATATGTAAGTGGATATCGTCCTGGTTATGATGCGGTTAAGTTCTTTGGATATATTGTAATATTTGAGGATTATTTTATTCATAGTGATATGTATGAGGAAAGTGTAGAAGATTATAGAAATGCCTCTTCAATTAGTACAAATGATACATTTACTTCTGGTTGTATTCGTATATCACAAAAGAGCTTAGATAAGTTATTAAGTTTGATTCCTGTTGGTACGACTGTTATTTTGTGATGAGGGGAGTATGAAATTTAAAGTTGCTTTACTCAAAATAAAAGAAGAAGGTTTATTGGATCGTATTGTAGATGAAAGCCATTCTTATGATTCAGTTGATAAGAGTAAATTACGTTCTTCTATTGAAAATGAGATTGATTTTTTAATTTCTTTAGAACCTTGTCCTTCATCCATTGAGTCTATTGTGTGTATTCGTTCTTTGAAAGAGGAACTTAAAATGGATGAAAATCGGCATTACATTATTGAATCGGATGTGAAATATCATAAGACTTATAATGTATGTTCAGTTCGTGATAAATCCTTTTATTCTATTTTATATGTGGATTGGAGAAAAATTGTTGGTACAGATATATTAGATAGTTGTATCGAACGGTATGGCTTTGTTACAGTTATGGTAAGTATTCTTCATGAGTTAAGTAATAGTGGTTATGCGTATTCTCAACGAAAAGAAGAAATAAACAATGTATTAAAAATCACAGAAAAAGAGATTCTTGATAGTTCTGAAAGCTTTATAAGTTTTGATGATTTTAGTGAAAGCCTTGGATTTTCTGAGCGTTCCCAAGAAGAAATAGAGTTTGTTCAAAAAGCGCATCAACATGTTTTTAATGAATTGGAGAAAGAAAAAAGAATTTTAGGATTGAATATATAAAATTGGCTCCTTGTTTGGGGCCTTTTTTCTTCTGATTACAGCGTTTTCTGAAAATAAATGTAAGAAAATGCTTGCATAAATGAAAATGTGGTGATATTATAAACGCACAAAACACAAGGAAATGGAGTAGTAAAAGGAAAGTCTTTGTTAGAGAGTTGTCGGTTGGTGCAAGACATGAAAGATCAAACTTTGAACTTACCATGGAGTGGTCAGGTTGATAAGACTTGAACGTATGCTTAACGTTAATGAAGCAGGATGTGATAGCATCTAAATGAGTGCATTCTTAAATGAATGAAGAAGAGTGGTACCGCGGAAGTATTGTAATTCTAACCTTTCGTCTCTTCTGTCTAACAGGCAGCAAGAAACGATTGGTTTTTTTGTTAGCTTGTTGTGCACGCTATAGGAGGAAAAGTATGAAAGCACAAAAAGTTGGAAAAATGGCGATATTTTCGGTAGGCGCCGTATTATTCTCAGCACATGCTGGAGGTGGATTTGCCACAGGAAATCAGGCAAATACATATTATGTAGGTTTAGGATGGACTGGTATTGTGAGTGCCATAATAGCTATGTTGCTATTGATATTGACAATGCGAGAAGCCATGGTGATGTATAACCAGAGAAATTTGACAAGCGCAAAGGAATTGTTTGAAAACTTATATCATCCATTTGATAAGTTGGAAATCTTATTTGAGATCTTCTTTAATATCATGGTTTTGATGGCAGTTGCAGCCGCAATCAGTGGTGCTGCAAGTGCATTGCAACAATACTTTGGATTTAATTATTATGCTTGTGTTGTTGCGGTTGGAATCGTTGTTCTTTGCTTAACAATTTTTGGAGCTAGTGTAGTTCGTATGGCAAGTACATATATGGGTATGGCTATCTTAGTAACAGCCATAGTTATTTATGGTATGGGAATCATGAAAGGTCAAAATATTGGAGCTATTTTAGCAAATGACTTTACTGTAAATGGCTTTATGAATATGCCTAAAGCTATCTTAAATGCATTTACATATGCAGGCTTTCAATGTGTGACATTACCAACGATTGTTGCTTGTGGAGCTATCTTACCAGATCGTAAATCTTGTTCAAAAGCAATGTGGATCTCATTTGTGATGAATGCTGTCGCATTAGTATTAAGTGTATTGATGTTAATTTCTTGGAAGGGTGTTTATGGAGAAACAACTCTACCTACATTGACAAGTTTAAATGCGATGAATGCCAACTGGATGGTTGTTGTATATGGAATTTGTTTATTACTTTGCTTAATTTCTACCGCAGTAACAACAACATTCGGATTTGTGGCTCGTTTTGAAAATATTCGTGTTTTAAAAAATGTAGAAAATCCAGTAAAGAAAAGAATCATTGTATCTGCATTTATTATTGTAGTATCTATGACGATTTCAATGGCCGGATTAACAAATATTATTAAATATGGATATGGTTATTGTGGATATTTAGCTATCGCAATCATCATTGTTCCATTCTTAACAGTCGGTGTATACAAGAATTATCATACAGAAAATGTTGAAGTAAAAGAAGGAGTAGAAGTTTATGAAAACAATTGAAATGTCTAATTATTCAGTCGGAGAAAGTTGTTACAACGAAATCCCAAGTGTATGTGAAAAATACAATGTTAAAAAGGTTGTATTGATTGGTGGTAAAAGAGCTTTGGCAGCTGCTGAGCCAAGAATTCGTGAAGCCATTAAAGAGACTGATATAATTATTACAGATTCAATTGTATATGGTATTGAATGTACGATGACAAACGTACATAAATTGACTTCAAATCCAAACGTACAAGAAGCCGATGTTATCTTTGCGATTGGTGGAGGAAAAGCTATCGATACTTGTAAAACTGCATCCATTGAAATGGATGATAAAATGGTTTTCTCATTTCCGACAATCTGTTCAAACTGTTCGGCTGCTACAGCTATTGCCGTAGTCTATGATGATAATGGAGCGTTGGACCACTATTCATACCCTCATTGTCCAGCACATATCTTTATCAATCCAGATGTTATCGCAAAAGCACCAAGCGAATATTTCTGGGCAGGAATTGGGGATGCCTTGTCTAAACAATGTGAAGTTGAATTTGCAACGCAAGGAAAGACTTTAGATCATACAGCTACAATGGGTTTGGCATTAGCTAAAACATGTACAGAACCATTATTGAAATATGGTAAACAAGGTATGGAAGATTGTAAAAATGATACAAATTCAGCTGCAATCGAAGCCATTGCATTGGATATTGTTGTATCCACTGGATACGTTTCAAACTTAACAAACCAACCAGAATATTATTATAATTCAAGCATTGCACATGCCTTCTATAATGGAAGCTGCTCAATTGCACGTAACGGACACCATTTACATGGTGAAGTAGTATCCTTTGGTGTATTAGTATTGTATGCATATGCCAAAGATGAAGAAAACTTAATGAAAATGGCAAAATTCAATAAATCAATCGGCTTACCAGTGACTTTAGCGGATGTGGACTTGAATGAAAGCCATTTGGAAGCTTTGACCCAAGCAGCTACAAAAACAAATGAGTGGAAAAATGCACCTTTCCCATTCACAAAAGAAGAGTTTATTGCGGCTATTAAAAAAGCAGATGCGGTAGGTCAAAGTTTATAAGAGATCGAGAAATTCGATCTTTTTTTTTGGTTTTAATGTTATTTTCACATGGAAAGATTAGAATTAAGGTGTATGTGAAATTTTGTGATTTGTAGGTCAATTTGATAGCTGTGTTATAATTAGTAATGTAGGTGATAAAATGTTACTGTTTTTTAAGAGTTTACCAAGACTAGTGCGTAATGCCAATAAAGATATGCATCGTCATTTCTCAATGACTTTTTCTTCCATTGTATCGATTGGCATTGCTTTATTGATGGCCTTGTTTATATTTGTGATTTACGTGAATGTCGGAGGATTTACCAATCAAATTGAAAATGAATTTATGATTCAAGTTTCTTTAAATCCAACACTAGAAGATGAAGAAATTAGTGAATTATCGGATTCGATTGCTTCTACGTCTTCTGTAAAGAAAGTCACATATTCAAGTAAAGATGATGAACTGGATGCGTTGATCAAAGAAAACGGTCCTATGTTTAAACAATATAAAGGGAAGGATAAAAATCCTTTATATGATGTTTTAAATGTGGAATTAAAAGATAATACGAAAATTTCAAAGGTGACAAAAAAAATTTCTAAGATGGATGGTGTTGTTAAGGCTACCTATGGAGGTAGTGCAATCAATACGATGATTCAATTGTTTAAGAATATCCGTGTATGGGGAAGTGTCTTTGTAGGACTTATGGTGTTGATTGCCGTATTCTTGATTCGAAATACGATTAAAATGACGATTTTAGTGCGTAAAGATGAGATTGCAATCATGCGAACAGTTGGTGCCTATAATTGGTACATCTCTTTTCCATTTGTATTAGAAGGAATTTTTATTGGATTTTGGGGTGCTTTAGGCCCTGTTTTGATTTGTATATTTGGATATACAGGTTTATACCATGTGTTGAATGGTATGTTTTTTAGCAATATGATGATAATGTTAAAACCATATCCATTCGTACTTTGTACTTCTGGTGGCATTCTTTTGATTGGAATGGTTGTAGGAATGCTAGGAAGTTATTTGGCAGTTAGAAAATATTTGAGGTGGACACGATGATAAAATATAGAGCTGGTGCAGGTTTTTTAAGCTTAGCTATGGCCTGCTCATTGATTATGCCTGTTTCAGCCGAAGACTATTCGGATACAGAAACTTGGTATGCCAAGTGTAGCCAAGCGCAAACTTCTCAATCGGGAGTAAAAGCTTGTCAAGGATTTCAGGAATATCAAAAGAATCGTAAACAAAATCTTCAAGATAGTATTAATTCTTATAATTCAAGCATAGCTTCTTTGCAGAGTGATACTTCAAAAATGGAGAAGCTAGCTAAGGAACAAAAAGAATTGGTTACAAATCTACAAACACAAATTAGTGAAAAAGAAAAATCGATTGAGATGATTGAAAAGAATATTGAAGAGCTTGAAACGAAAATCAAGGCCAAGGAAACTGAAATCGAAGCTTGGAATGAACAAATTGAAACGCGAATGAAAAATGAACAAACAACGATTGGTACAAATATGATTATTGATTTGATTATGGGATCGGACAGTTTGAGTGATATGCTTCGTCGTATTTCAGGTGTCGAAAGAATTACCGAAGATGATCAGTCACAAATTAAAAAGTTAAATAAATTAAAGAAAGAGCTTGTTTTGCAGCAAGATGAACAAAAGCGTTTGGATGCAGACGCAAAAAGTCAAAAGGCAGAATTAGAAAACCAAAAGAAACAAGCAAGTGAATTAGAGGAATCTTATAACAAGCTAGTTGAAGAATATCAGAAACAAATCGCTCAGTTAGAAGCGGAAAAAAGATCTGCACAAGTAGATATGAGTTCGATTCGTGATTTTGTGATTTCAACAAGCTTCTCTGGTACCATTGAATCGGTTTCAGGCTTTATACAACCCGTACAAGGAGGAAGTAAAAGTGCTGGTACATGGGCTTATGCTAGTGGTGGGCTTCATTTAGGTCTAGATTGGGCAGCTCCTGTAGGAACAAGTGTTGTAGCTCCAGCAAGTGGTGTTATTTTATATGCCGCAGCTCCAGTAGGAAGTAATAGTGGGTATTTAGGTAACTGGACAGGTTATCCTGCCGGTGGAGGAAATACAATTCAAATGTTATGTAATGTGAATGGCACATTATATGCCGTAAGTTTCTTCCATTTATCGCAAAGTATTTATGTAAGTGCAGGACAGAGTGTTTCACAAGGACAAACAATCGCATTATCTGGAAATTCAGGAAATTCAAGTGGAGCACATACACATATTGAAGTTTATAATCTAGGATCGATGTCTGTTAGTGATGCGGTAGCTCGCTTTAGTGCCGGAGCTGATTTTGCGTGGGGAACAGGATGGTCTGGAGGAAGTACTTGTGAAGCAGGAAGTGCAGCACCATGTCGAGAAAGACCAGAAAAGTTCTTTAGTTAGGAGGAACATTATGATTGATTTAAAAGATGTTTCAAAAGCATATCCCAATGGGGTACATGCTTTAAATCATGTAAATTTACATATTGATAAAGGTGAATTTGTGTATGTGATTGGAGCTACTGGTTCAGGAAAGTCAACATTGATCAAAGTGTTAAATGGCGAAATTGTTCCAGATGAAGGAACTGTTATTGTAGGTGGAGTCAATGTAGGTGCATTGAAACATAGAAAAGTTCCATACTACAGACGTAATGTTGGGTGTGTTTTTCAAGATTATCGTTTATTACCTAAGCTAACTGTTTATGAAAATATTGCGTTTGCTCTAGAAGTTGTGGGTATGCCACGTAAACAAATTCGAAAACGTGTCATGGAAGTCTTAGATCTTGTAGACTTGAAAGAAAAAGCCAGAAGCTATCCAGATGAATTATCTGGTGGACAACAACAGCGTGTTACGATTGGTCGTGCCATCGCAAATAAGCCAATGGTTTTGATTGCGGATGAACCAACAGGAAATCTAGATCCAGAAAAAAGTTTAGAAATCATTACCTTGCTTGAAAAAATCAATAAAAAACTTGATACGACGATTATGATGGTTACACATGATAAAGTTTTGGTGGATCGTTTTAAAAAACGTACGATTATGCTCGATAAAGGATATGTGATTCACGATTCGAATAGAGGTGGGTATAAGAGTCTATGAAAGGGTTAAGAACTTTTTTATATGAACTTAAATATGCCTTTTTACAAATGAAAAGACATATCATGTTATGTTTTTCCGCCATTAGCGCAATTGGTATTACGTTATTATTAATTGGAGCTGTTCTAATTATAGGACTTCATGTGAATTATTTTTCGAATGATGTACAAAAAGATTTAAGCATTCATGTCATATTAAATGAGGATATAAAGGATGAAGCTTCTATTCAAGATATAAATGATAAAATCTCCAAATTAAAAAATGTGGATAAAGTTGAATTTTCATCCAAAGACAATGAATTGGAATTGATGATCAAAGAAAAAGGTTCGGCTTTTAAAGCATATAGAGGAGATTCGAATCCTTTGTCAAATGCGTTCTTTGTTTATCTAAAGGATGCTTCTAACATTCGTAAAACAAGTGCACAAATCAAGAAAATCGATGGTGTAGCGAGTACAGCTTTTGGTGGAGATAGTGTCACTTCTTTAGTTGAAATGTTGAATATGATTCAAAAAATTGGTTTGGGCCTTGTTGCATTGTTGGTCATATTATCCTTATATTTGATCTATAATACGATTCGCACAACAATTGATTCAAGGCAAGATGAAATCATGATCATGCGAACTGTAGGTGCTACAAATGGCTTTATTAGTAATCCGTTTATTGTAGAAGGAATCTTAATTGGATTACTTGGAGCTGTAATTCCGTATTTAATTGTTCATTTTGGATATGAAAAGCTATATACAAGTCTAGGTGGACAATTATTTACACCGATGTTTGCCATGTTTAAACCAAACACAATCCGTTTTCAAGTAGGATTCTCTATCATTCTTGCAGGTGTTTTGATTGGTGGCTTTGCCTCTTTGCTTGCGGCAAGAAAATATTTAAAAATGAAACGATAAAAACCATTGCAGAATAAAAAATTGTTTCGTATACTTTTTGTATAGAATTATTGGGGCGAATGATTCGTCCCATTTTGTTTTAGAGTAGGATGAGTTTATGAGTAAAAAGAGTCAGAAATTATTAATCATATTATTATGTGTCGTATGTTTTGGTGCTGGTGTTAGTGTACCTGTTGTTTTAAATAAAACAACATCAGCCGATAGTAAAGAACGCGAAAAATTTGATACGATCTATTCTATTTTGAATTCGGATTGGTATTATTCAAATAAAGTGAAAAATTTAGATTCCAAATTAATGGAACAAGCCATTACAGGAATGACTACATTGGATAAGGATATTCATACAAACTATTTTAATTTGGAACAGGCCAAAGCCTTCTCAAGCAGTCTTGAAGGAAGCAATGTTGGATTTGGAATTTCCTTTTATTTAAATGAGAATAAAAATTTTGTAGTATCCAATGTATATATTAATTCAACGGCAGATAAAAAGGGCTTAAAACCCAATGATGAAATTATTTCATTAGATGATTTAAAATGTAGTGAAAATGATTCGGATACAATCATTAAATATATTAAGGCGCATGAAGGTAAGAGCGTGAAGACAAAATATCTTCGTGATGGAAAAGAATATACTACAAATTTAATTCCTGGTACTTTTGATTCAACAGTTGTATGTAATATATATGAAGGATATGGAGAAATTATTTTATCGAGTTTCTCAGAAAATAGTGGAAAAGATTTCTCAAAAGCATTGACTCGTCTGCAAGATGCAGGTATCAAGAAATTAGTATTGGATCTACGTAATAATGGTGGTGGCTATTTAAATGCTGCATTAGAAATTTCAAGTTCTTTGATTCCAAAAAAGTCAGTTGTATTTACAGAAAAAGATAAGAATGGAAAAGTGACCAAACAAAAGACAAAAGATGAATTCAATCAGGTAAAGATGGACAAAATTGTTGTTTTACAAAATGAAAATACGGCAAGTGCATCGGAAGTGTTGATTGGGGCTTTAAAAGATAATCTTGGGGATAAAGTAACTACAGTTGGTACAACATCCTATGGTAAAGGTACAGAACAAGTGACCGTACCATTCTCGGATGGAACAAGTTTTAAATATACAATAGCGCATTGGTATACGCCAAATGGAACAAGTATTAATAAAAAAGGATTTAAACCAGATATTAAAGTTGAGCTTGGTGAAGCTAAGACAACATCCTATTACAAATTCAAGAAAAAGGATGTTATTAAAAAAGATAGTGTGGATGATAATGCCAAAGCTCTTCAAGTGTATCTACAGTATTTAGGATATAATGTTGATCGAACAGATACATATTTTTCGAATACGAGTTCTCAAGGTTTGGCAAATTTTCAACAGGATCATGGCTTAGAAGCAACAGGGGATTGTGACAAAACAACGTGGAATCTTTTGGTGGAAAAAGTATTGTTGAAGATAAATGAAACACCTAGCGATGATGTACAAAGACAAAAAGCAATCGAAGAGGCTCAAAAGTAGGTATAAGCCTACTTTTTGTATATAATGGAGAAGAAGGATGTGAAGCTATGAAAGATCAGTTTGAATTAGTGTCTGAATATAAACCGAGTGGAGATCAGCCAGAAGCGATTAAAGAATTGGTTTCTGGTTTAAAAGAAGATAAAAAGTTTCAAGTATTGTTAGGAGCTACAGGAACTGGAAAAACATTTACCATCTCAAATGTGATTGCTCAAGTCAATCGACCAACCTTGGTGTTTGCACATAATAAAACTTTGGCAGGACAATTATATTCGGAATTTAAAGAATTCTTTCCACACAATCGCGTGGAATATTTTGTATCTTATTTTGATTATTATCAGCCGGAAGCTTATTTGCCAAAAACGGATACGTATATTGATAAAAATACAAAGACCAATGAAGAATTGGATATGCTTAGAATGGCAGCTGTAAATAGTGTCTTAGAAAGAAGAGATACGATTATTGTAGCAAGTGTTGCTTCTATTTATGGTGCAAGCAATCCAGAACAATATCGTCATATGATTTTTACTTTGCGAACTGGACAAATCATAGAAAGAAATGAGTTGATGTTGGCATTGGTCCATCAACAATATAAGCGTAATGATACAGATCCATTAAGAGGAACTTTTAGAGTGCGTGGCGATGTCATTGAAATCACACCTGGACATACAGATCGTTATTTGATTCGAATTGAAATGTTTGATGATGAAGTGGAAAGAATCTGTGAAGTAGATCCAGTGACAGGACATGTCAACCAGTCTTATCAGTTATATATTATTTATCCAGCTAATGGTTATGCGACAAGTATGGATATCATCAATCATGCAGCAGATACCATTCAAGAAGAATTGGATGAAAGATTAGCCTACTTTGATGAGCAGGGTAAACCATTAGAAAAAGAACGTTTAGAACAACGATGTCGCTATGATATAGAGGCCTTAAGGGAGTTTGGTGTATGTCCAGGTATTGAAAACTATTCAAGGCATATTGATGGCAGAAAACCAGGTGAAAGACCCTATACACTATTTGATTATTTCCCAGACGATTTTTTACTTGTAGTAGATGAAAGCCATGTTTCTTTACCACAAATTCGAGGTATGTATAATGGAGATCGTGCAAGAAAACAAGTATTAGTGGATTATGGATTTAGACTTCCAAGTGCTTTAGATAATCGTCCTTTGCGTTTTAATGAATTTGAAGGATTGATTAAAAATGCCATCTTTGTATCTGCAACACCGGGTGATTACGAATTGGATCAAACGCATGGAGAAATTGTTGAACAAATCATTCGTCCAACAGGATTATTAGATCCTGAAGTTGAAGTGCGTCCGATTGAAGGGCAGATTGATGATTTGGTGGATGAAATCAAGGAGCGTATTGAAAGACATGAAAGAACATTGATCACGACATTGACGGTTCGTATGGCAGAGGATTTAACTTCCTATTTAAAAAATATGGATTTAAAGGTAGCATGGCTACACCATGAAGTTACAACGATTGAACGTACTGAGATCATTCATGATTTACGCCAAGGTAAATATGATGTACTTGTAGGTATCAACTTATTAAGAGAAGGTTTGGATATTCCGGAAGTCAGCTTGATCGCAATATTAGATGCAGATAAAGAAGGCTTTTTAAGATCACGAAGGTCCTTAATTCAGATTATTGGTCGTGCAGCACGTAATGCCAAAGGTAAAGTTATTATGTATGCAGATAAGATAACAGAAAGTATGCAGGAAGCCATGGATGAAACTGCAAGACGTAGATCGATTCAAATGGAATATAATGAAAAACATGGAATTGTTCCAAAGACAATTATCAAACCAATCCATGATGTCGTTCGTTCTAAAGAAACAAAGGAAATGGCAGCTAAGTATTTGAAGAAGAAAAAGTTGCCGGCAAAACAAAAGGAAAAGATGATCAAAGAATTGGAGCAGGAAATGAAAGAGGCAGCTCGTACTTTAGATTTCGAAAGAGCAGCACAATTAAGAGATATCTTATTTGAGATGAAAGGTGAAAAATAACGTGATTCAAAAAAGAATGGAATTGTCGTAGTAGGTGCGATTTTTGTGGATATTAAAGGCTTTCCACAAGATATATATGTTCCTGATGGGAGAAATGCAGGATATATTGAGTATATTCATGGTGGTGTAGCACGAAATGTTGTAGAAGATATTGCGAATTTAGGTTTAAACTCAACATTTGTTAGTATTGTTGATAATACGGCATTAGGAGAAGATGTTAAACAGAGATTGCAAAATCGAAATGTGAATACAGATTATATGAAATCTATCGAAAACGGTATGGGTACATGGCTAGCTGTTTTTGATCATAATGGAGAATTAGCGGGTTCAATATCTCATCGCCCGAATTTAATGCCGATCTATTCAATTTTAGAAGAAAATGGAGACGCAATTATTGAAAATAGCGATTCTGTGGTGGCTGAAATAGATATGGACGAGGAAATTGTTGAAAAAGTTGTTTATTTATGTCAAAAACATAATAAAAAATTATTTGGTGTTGTCAGCAATATGAATATTGCGATTGAAAGAAAAGATCTTTTGAAGCAATTTGATTGTTTGATCTGTAATCAATTAGAATCGAGTATTCTTTTTTCAAGAGATTTTAAAGAGATATCAGCAGAAGAATTAAGTCATACATTGATTGATGAACTGCAACAATCCGAATTTAACTCTTTAATTGTAACACTTGGTGAAGCGGGATCTTTATATGTGAAAAACAATGGTGAAAGCGGCTTTTGTCAGGCTCGTCAAATCGAGGTAAAGGATACAACAGGAGCAGGAGATGCATTTTGTGCTGGGACAAGTGCTGGACTAACTTATGGTAAGAGTATGCTTGAGGCTATGAAGATAGGTAGTCATTTAGCTAGTTCTGTCATAGCTTCGTGTGAAAATGTATGTCCTTGTTTTTCGCAAGATAAATTTGATATTGTGAAAAAATGAACAAATTAGTTGCATGATGAAAGATTATGTGCTATCTTATTTTCGAACATAGATTCAATGAGTTCTTCGGGGCAGGGTGTAATTCCCTACCGGCGGTAAAAGTCCGCGACCCACGCAAGTGGCTGACTTGGTGTAATTCCAAGACCGACAGTATAGTCTGGATGGTAGAAGACACAAAAGTATTTTTTGTATTTTTTAGACCCCGAGAAGATTTTTCTTGGGGTTTTCCTTTTGGAAGAGCTTATCCGAATCAAAAGGAGGTAAAAAGATGAAAAAATGGAATGTTCAAACAATTGTATTAACGGCGATGCTTGCAGGTCTTGCAGGAGCTTTGATGTCACTGGAATTTTCTTTACCAATGATGCCACCGTTCTACAAGATTGATTTTAGTGATGTACCAAGTATTATTGCCCTATTTAGTTTAGGGCCTGTGTCAGCTGCTTTGGTTGAAGTCATTAAATTAGTTGTAAAAGTTGTGACAGTAGGAACAAATACAGCTTATGTAGGTGAACTTGCAAATCTTTTAGGCATTGCCCTGTTTATTTTACCAACATGGTTTGTGTACAAGAAGATGAATAAAACAAGAAAAGCTGTTATTGTTTCTTTAGTAGTTGGAATTCTAATTCGTACCGTATTCGCATGTTTCTGTAATGCATGTATTACTTTGCCATTATATGCAAAGGCCATGGGTATGCCACTTGATTCTGTTGTACAAATGGTAGGTTCTGTAAATCCAAGTATTAAAGATTTAACTTCATTTATTGCGCTTGCGACAATTCCATTTAACTTGATCAAAATCTCAGCTAACTACATCATTGGATATTTTTTGATGGAAAGATTGGCAGCCATTCGTCCAAGCTTTAAATTTATCTACGAGGCAAAATAAGTATGATTTGTAAGTATCAAGAATTAACGCGTTTAGAAATGGAACAAGTTGATCGAGAAAACACAATTGTTTTGATTCCATTAGGCGCATTAGAACAACATGGAAATCAAGCACCACTTGGTACGGATACACTGATTGCCGGTGCAATGTGTGACTATATTGAAAAAGAGTTAAAGAACGAGGACATAAATTTAGTATTGTTTCCAGTTATTCCTGTCGGATTGAGTACAGAACATAAAGACTTTTGTGGATCCATTACTTTTAAACCTATGACTTACTATCATATGTTGTATGACATATGTGAAAGTCTAGCGCATCATGGATTTAAAAAGTTGGCTTTTCTTGTATGTCATGGAGGCAATACACCGATTGCCAATTTAATTTCTAGAGAAGTAAGAAGTGATTTTAAAGTGTATCCATTTGTATTAAACTCAGGAGCCTTTGATCATCCAGATGTAAAGGCAACGATTTCTAAAGGGAATACATTTGATTTTCATGGTGGAGAAATGGAAACTTCTATGGTCATGGCGATTGATGAAAGTTTAGTTAAATTAGAAACAAGTGAAAAGGGTATTCCTAAAAATACAGCTATGAAAGCCCACTTGTCTTGGCTTGCATCCGATTGGGTAACTGAACAAGGAAAGCCTATTGGAATTGGTGGAGATCCTGGTGGTGCAACTAAAGAAAAGGGAGAAATCATTTTAACAATTAGCGCAAAAGAAATTGTTAAGAATTTGATTTTGATTCGTGATTTTAAAGAATAATATTTTGAAACGGTTTACATTTGATAAAAATGCGTTCACTCTTTATAATTATAAGTATGATAAAAGTAGCCATATTAGAATATGAAAAAGAAACTAAGGACATCGTTTTTCAATTATCTAAATTGTTTATGCATGAGGATTGGTGTTTTCGTCATTACTTAAAGGCGAGTGATCTTGCGAAACGAATGAAGGAAGAAGACTATCAATTGTTTGTGTTTGATGAAATGTTTAAGACGAGTCGAATTGAAAGTGTATTTGTACATGATAATCCCAATGCGATTGTGATTTATGTGTGCGAAAATCCCATTAAAACGCGTGGTGATGATGAAAGAAGTCGTGTGTTTTATATATCAAAGGATAACATCGCAGTTGATATTTCGGCTTATGATCAAATGATTCGTTCACAGTGTATTCAAAGTCATGTCTATGAATTTAATTATGATGGGGTTCGTATGAATCTTGCGTATGAAGATATTTATTATTTGGAAAAGAATGAAAAAATGGTGTATTTCTATACGAAAAAAGGCGTTTTTCATAAGCGTGATAGTATGAATGCACTTGAAGAAATTTTTAAAGAGTTTGGCTTTTTACGTGTACACGTATCGTATATTGTGAATTCCAAATATATTGTGGCTTGGTACAAAGATGAAGTTGAATTAATAAACAAAGTTTTAATTCCGGTTTCGAGAGGAAAAAAACGAAAAATATCGATGAAGTAACCGGTTTTACCAGTTAAAAGGCGAGTTTTACCACTTGCCTTTTCTTTTTGTTTTTCTTGTATATAATGAAAGTGTAAAGAGAAGTAAGAGCAGAGAAAACTTCTCTTAAGACAAAAAGAGAGCGGTGAGAAGATGACAATAACATAGAGTTGAAACGGAATGTTTTAACTATAAAAAGTTGAAGCTATGGAGAGAAGGCTCCAAAGGTTAAGCTAGAAGAATTCTAGAAAAAACATTCAATGGAACTTAACAGGAAAAGGAAATAGGATTTAGATAAAGGGTTTTTATCGAGTGAATAATCACAAAAAGGATAGAGTACTTGAAATGTTAAGAATATCATCCAATCTAAGTCATGGAACTTAAAGATACTCATATATGGTCATACTTGAGAAAATGCTTAAGGAAAATGAATAGAATAAAATCATAATGTGGATGATAAAACAATTGGATAAGGTAGAAAAGTTATCCGGTTTAAAAAAAGTGAATAAATAAATCAGAGCAGATGGAATGTCTGCTCTAATTTTTGTATAATGGTTTCGGTGAGAAAGATATGGAAATTGATTATTATAAAAATCCATTCGCATCCAAAAGAATGAATGTGATTGCACGAAATGGAGTTGTTTGCACGGGAAATAATTTGGCTACGCAAGCTGGTTTGAGAATGCTTTTACAAGGTGGAAATGCCGTAGATGCAGCTATCGCAACAGCTGCTTGTTTAACCGTTGTAGAACCTTGTTCAAATGGTTTAGGATCGGATGGTTTTGCGATTGTGTGGATGAAAGATAAGATGTATGGAATGAATAGTTCAGGCCATTCTCCTTATGCGATTTCAGCAGATCAAATAGATGAAATCCCAAAACGAGGCTGGATACCGGTAACGGTTCCTGGAGCTGCAAAAGGATGGAAAGCATTGAGTGAAAGATTTGGTTCTTTACCATTTAAAAAATTATTAGAGCCCGCTATTGATTATGCAAAAAATGGATATCCGGTAAGTGCAGAGATTGCTCGTATGTGGAAAAAAGCATTAAATGCGATTCCAAATAGTGAAGAGTTTAAGGGCTGGTATGAAACTTTTACTTTTGATGGAAAAACACCAGAACCAGGACAGATGATTTGTATGCCAAAACTTGCAGATGCACTTGAAAAGATTGCCGACACAAATACAGATGCTTTATACTATGGAGAATTGGCAAGTCGCATTGATGAGGAATCAAGAAAATTTGGTGGATTTTTGCGTAAGAAAGATTTAGAAGATCACAAGGTGGAATGGGTCGATCCAATTCATGTGAATTATCATGGCTATCAAGTTTGGGAATTACCTCCAAACGGACAGGGAATCGTGGCTTTAATGGCTTTGAATATTTTAAATAATTTTCAATTTAAAACTAGAGATGTAGATTGTATTCATACACAGATGGAAGCTTTAAAAATGGCTTTTGCGGATGCCAAAGAATATGTGACAGATTCAAAATGTATGGAAATGCCTGTTCGTGATTTGATAAGTGTTGATTATGGTAAACAAAGAGCCAATCAAATTAAGCATATGGCTCTACCGCCTCGTGTAGATAAACCACATGGTTCAGGGACTGTCTATTTGTGCACAGCCGATAAAGATGGCAATATGGTTTCTTATATACAATCAAATTATATGGGATTTGGCAGCGGTATTGTCGTAGATGGAGTTTCCTTACAAAATCGTGGGTATGACTTTAGTTTAGATCCAACTCATGTGAATTATTTGATGCCACACAAAAAGACATATCATACAATTATTCCTGGTTTTTTGACAAAAGATAATAAGCCAATAGGCCCATTTGGAGTAATGGGAGGTTATATGCAACCTCAGGGACATATGCAAGTTGTCACAAACATGATTGATTTTCATTTAAATCCACAGATGGCCTTGGATGCCAAACGATTTCAGTGGATAGAAAATAAGAAGTTTATTTTAGAGCCTGGATTTGATGAGAATATAATTTCTGAACTAAAAAAGCGGGGTCATGAAATCGAAATTGAAGAAGAATTAGCTATGTTTGGCCGTGGACAAATCATAGTTCGACTTGAAAATGGAGTCTATATTGCAGGTTGTGAGTCAAGGACGGATAGTAATATTGCTTGTTATTAAAATTATGTGATAAAATCATAGTAAATAGAAAAGTTGAGGAACTAAATATGAAGCTTTTAGCTACAGATTATGATGGTACATTGCGTTATGCACAGGATGTAATGCCAGAAGATTTAAAATCGATTGAAGAATGGAAAAATAAGGGGAATAAATTCGTAATCGTTACGGGTCGTTCTAAAGAATCAATTGATGCGCAAATTAAATTATTTAATTTACCATGTGATTACTTGATCACAAATAATGGTGGTATGGTTTTTGATGAGAATGGAAATGTTTTATTATCAAATTATTTAAATTTTGATGTTTGCGTAGATATTTTACACAACATAAAAAAATTAGATAGCGTAATTAGTTATGTTGTAAATGATGGTATTCACCGCCATCGTATTGTTTTACAGTCTGATGCTGTGGATCATCGCTATCCAAATTTAAAGCCAGATGTTACAGAGGCAGAATTGTTAGATATGAGCCATTTTGCACAAATTGTCTTATCTATGGAAGATACGGATTCAGCTTTAGAAGTTGCTAGTAAGATCAATGATTTGTATTATGAACAAGTTGTTGCATACCCAAATAATTTTGTCGTTGATATTGTACCAAAAGGTATTTCAAAAGCAACGGGTTTAGATTTCTTGATTGCGTATGCCAATATTAATGAAGATGATGTATATACAATTGGTGATGGACATAATGATATTCCATTGATTGAGTTTGGAACTCATGGATTTGTAATGTCTTATGCAGATGAAGATGTAAAAGCACATGCGCAAGTCGAGTATGATTCTGTAAGTGATTTAATTTCAAAAAATATGTAAAAAATAAGGGGGTATTTTAGATGGGTTATACCTTATCTGATATTACATTCCTAATTCGATTATTATTGGATATTTTAGTAGTATGGGGATTGATATATTCTGGACTTAGAATTGTGCGTAATAATTCACGTACAATTCAACTTGTGAAGGGTGTATTGATTATAGTTTTAGTCAAGGCTTTAGCTGTATGGCTAGGCTTAAACGCATTGAACTATTTGATTGAAATGTTTTTGAACTGGGGTGTTGTTGTTATTTTAGTTGTTTTCCAACCAGAAATTCGTGGCATGTTAGAAAAAGTGGGTAAAACAACGGCCATTTTAACAGTGGATGTTTCCGTTTCGCAAATTCAACAAATGATCAATGAATTGGTGGAAGCCTGTTCACAAATGTCAAAATCAAAAACGGGAGCTTTGATTTCTATTGAAAGAACACAGAGTTTGTCCGATTTTATTCGTACAGGGATTGTGATGGATTCTGAGGTTTCAACTGAATTATTAGGAACTATATTTCAGTATGGAACGCCAATGCATGATGGTGCTGTCATTATTCAGGGGAATAAAATAGCATGTGCAGCTGCTTATTTTCCTCCAACCACAAAGGATTTACCAAGTAAGTATGGAGCTAGGCATAGAGCGGCTGTAGGAATCAGTGAAATTACAGATTCAATAACAATTATAGTTAGTGAAGAAACGGGTAATATTTCAGTAGCGGTTAATGGACAATTAACGCAATATCCACCAGAAGGATTACAGCGCTACCTAACAAATATGTTAGTACAGAGTTCAAATCAAAATCCTTCTTCGATTCTTGTTCCTATGTTGAATCAAGCTAAATCGATGTCAAAGCGAGCAAAAAAACAGGAAGAAGATATAAATAAGGATGAGCGTGTTAAAGCAATTGAAATTGTGAATTTAATCGAACAGAAAAAGGAGGGCAGTCAACATGGAATCTCCAAATAAAAAAGGCCCTTCCGTATGGTTTAATGAGTTGCGTGGTTTATTGACTCTGATCTTTCAAAAGGTGAGTAAGTTAGTAGATCGTGTATTGTTTGATAAAAAAGGATCTGTGATTATTTCTTTGGTTTTATCCATTATGATTTGTGTTGTGATCAATTATGAAGATATTAGTTTAAAATTGTTTAATGATACAAGAACTACTGTGGATCTAAGAAATGTAACTGTAGAAGTATTGGTAGATACAGATCAATATGATGTAGCAGGTGTACCGAGTACTGTGGATGTTTCTTTAACAGGAGATGCGACAAGTATTCAGGTATTCCGTTCAAAGGGTAGTGTACAAGTTGTTGCGGATTTGAAAAAATATTCTGAGGGTGAGAATATTATTAATTTAAAGGTAAAAAATTTACCTGAGAAAATTGAAGCGGTGGTTGATCCTGCAACGATTGATGTTACACTTTCGAAAAAAATAACGAAGACATTTACAATTCAACCGGAATTGTTGGTAGGTACAAATCAAAAGGTAAGTGATTTTGAAACGCCTATTCTAGATACAATGACAGTTAAGATTACGGCAAGTCAAAATCAATTGAATTCAATTCGTATTGTCAAAGCGTTGATTGACTGTACGGGTCAGATTCAAGATTTTGAGGCAAATGCGACTTTAGCAGCTTATGATGCCAAAGGAAATCGAGTAAATGTTTCGTTGTCACCGGATACGGTACATGCGAGTGTAAAACTAGCGAAAAACACATCAGATAAGGAGGATTCAGAGTAATGGGTAAGTATTTTGGAACAGATGGGGTTCGTGGAAGAGCAAATGAAGGTTTAACTTTAGATATGTCTATTAAGATTGGACAATATTTAGGGTGGTATTATGGAAAAGAAAAACATGCGAAAATCTTGATTGGTAAAGATACAAGACTGAGTGGAGACATGTTTGAATTAGGTCTTGCAGCAGGTGCTACAAGTATGGGTGCACAAGTTTATTTACTTGGTGTTTGTCCAACTCCGGCAATTTCTTATTTAGTTCGTAAAGAACGTTTCGATTGTGGAATTATGGTGAGTGCAAGTCACAATCCATATTATGATAATGGAATTAAATGTTTTAACCATAATGGTGAAAAGATGGAAGAAGAATTACTTCTTGAAGTTGAAAAATATATGGATGGTTTAACAGACTTAGATTTAGTTACAGGAGATCATATTGGAGAATATTTCGAATGGGAAGATGGACTAGAAATCTATATGAGTTGGTTAAAAGAATGTGTTCCTGTTGATTTATCAGGAATGAAGATTCTTTGTGACTTGGCAAATGGTTCTGCCACAAGTACAGCTGTTGAAACATTAGATTCATTAGGAGCTACTGTAGAGGCCATCAGCAATTCACCAAATGGTATCAATATCAACAATAAGTGTGGATCCACACATCCTGAAGCTTTACAAAGAATGATGCGTGAAGGAGATTATGATATTGGTTTGGCATTTGATGGGGATGCCGATCGTTTGATTATGGTTAACTCAGATGGCGAATTGTGTGATGGAGATTACATCCTATACATTTGTTCTCGTTACATGAAATCTGTTAATCGTTTAAATAAGAATATGGTTGTTACTACAGTTATGGCTAACTTAGGTTTATACAAGGCTTTAGATGCGAATAAGATTGACTATATTCAAACAGCAGTTGGTGATAAGTATGTATTTGAAGAAATGCAGAAAAATGATTACTATATTGGTGGAGAACAAAGTGGACACATTATTTTCTTAGAACATGAAGTAACTGGGGATGGCTTAATGACGGCTTTAAAGATTTTAGAAATCATGAAGGCTACTGGTAAATCATTACAAGAATTGAGTGAAGGATTATTTATTTATCCTCAATTGTTGAAAAATGTAACAGTTAAAGATAAAAATGCATGTTTAGAAAGTAAAGAGTTACAAGAAGTAGTGGATTCAGTAGCACAAGATTTAGGTGATGAAGGACGTATCTTAGTTCGTCCAAGTGGTACCGAACCATTGATTCGTGTCATGGTAGAAGCTAAAACAGATGAATTGTGTGCTGAATATGTAAAGCGTGTTACAGATTTTTTAGAAGCAAATAATTTTTAGAAAGAGGGTGACCCTATGAAAAGAGTCATAAACATTGTTGAAGATGAAAAAGACATCAATAATTTAGTTGCCCAATATTTACGTAAAGAAGGATATGAAGTTCATTCATATTATACATATGAAGAGGCAAGTGCTCATGTCGTAGATGATGATGTGCACTTGTGGATTTTGGATATTATGTTGGATGATAAATCTGGATTTGATTTGATTGAAGAAATTCGTCTACAAGGACCAGAAACGCCTGTTATCTTTATGTCTGCGCGTGATAAAGAATTTGATCGTATTATTGGTTTAGAAAAAGGTTGTGATGACTATATCACAAAACCATTTTCACCAAAGGAACTTGTATTAAGAGTTAACAATATTATCAAGCGTGCATATCGTGATGACAATAATCGTATTAGTATTGATGGTTATGAATTGGATGAAGAACAAAGAAAGATCTATGCGGATAATGTGGAAATTGAATTAACGACAAAAGAATTTGATTTGTTGATGATGTTTATTAAAAATAAAGGAATCGCATTCTCTCGTGATAAGATTTTAGAAAATGTTTGGGATGAAAACTATTTCGGTAGTGATCGAGTTGTAGATGATACTTTGCGTCGTTTACGTAAAAAACTTCCAAATCTAAATATTCATACAATTTATGGATATGGATATCGTTTAGGGTGATACAAATGTATCCCCTTTTCTTTTTCTTATGGTAAAATGATTGTGATGAGGTGATATTTTTATGAAGGGACCTTCTTTTTATTTTCAAAAAATGTCATTAACACGACAAATTCTTACGATTATTTTGACGGTTTTGATGTTTTTTATCATGTTTTTCTTTGTGTTCGTCAGTGATAATATTGATCGAACCATTACGAAACAAATGTATGAGTTGATTCTAAATCGACAAACCCCGATTGTTGGTTTAGTGGATTCAAAACAAAACAATAGTTTAGATGACATTTATGCTTTCTTAGCGAGTGATAGTGTTCAGACAAATTGTCTAATTCAAAATGATGAAATGAATGTGATCTCAAACCAGAATTCAAATCGAAAGCCGGTCAACCATAAGGTGTATGAGTATTTATTAGAACAATCGAAAGATATGGATTCTAAGACAAATAATGTTTTACAAGGAACAATTACAGTCGCAAATTCAAAATATTATTATCGTATGATCTATTGTCATGATGATATTATTTTGGCAAGTTTTATGGATGATACATATGCGACACAATTTAGAGATTCATTAATTGATTCAACAGTGTATGTAATTGTGATTGCGTTTATGATCGTATTCTTGATTATTCTAATGTGGGTATTCTCTATTATTCATCCTTTGAATTTAATTCGAAATTATATCGAACAAATCAAGGATGGTAAAGAAGTTGAGCTTCATTTAAATCGAAATGATGAAATAGGTGAAATGGCAACTGCGATTGTGAAGATGAATGATGAATTAAAGAAACAGGATAAAGCTAAAGAAGATATGATTCATAATATTTCGCATGATCTAAAAACACCAATCGCGACAATTAAATCCTATGCAGAATCTATTAAAGATGGAATCTATCCTTATGGAACACTTGAAAGTAGTGTTGATGTCATTTTGGACAATGCACAACGCCTTGAGAACAAGGTACATTCCTTGTTATATATGAATCGTGTTGAATATTTAGTGGCAAGTGATGCCGAGGGTGTAGTCACAAATATGAAGGATGTTGTGGAGCAGGTTGTATTGAATGCGGCTGTGATTCGTCCGGAAATTCAAGTGATCACAGATGTTGAGGAAGTTTTCTTTGATGGTTTGATCGAAGCATGGCGCGTAGCCATTGAGAACATTATGGAAAATGCCTTCCGTTATGCGAAATCGTATATTAAGATTGAAGTAAGAGAAGACTGGCTATGTATTAGTAATGATGGTCCGAAAATGCCAGAAGATAGAATTCAATCTTTATTTAGGCCTTATGAAAAAGGGGAAGGTGGTCGATTTGGACTTGGATTATCCATAGTTTCTAAAGTTTGTAAGGCCAATCACTATATTGTTAAGGGCGAAAATAGTGAAGATGGTGTTCGTTTTATCATTTATCGAAAGATGAAAAAACAAAGAAAGAAAAAAGAAAACGCTTGGGTAAAAAATAAAGGAGAAAAAGCATGATGAACGTTGCGACAATTGGATCTGGTGTTATTGTAGATCGTATGATTGAAGCTATGCGTTTAGATGGACGATACAATTTGTATTGTGTTTATTCTAGAACGCAAGAAAGAGCAAAAGAATTTGCCGATAAACATGGCATTCAAAAGTATTACACGGATATGGAAGAAATGTTGAACGATGAAAATGTGGATATTGTCTATGTGGCAAGTCCTAATTCATTGCATTATAAACAATCAAAAATGGCTTTGGAACACAAGAAGTATGTTATTAATGAGAAGCCTTTTACACCAACTTTAAAGGAGTGTAATGAACTATTTGAAATTGCCAAAAAGAATGGTGTTTATATTTTTGAAGCCATCACAAATGTGCATCTTCCAAATTATCAAATTATTAAGGAAAATCTATCAAATTGTGGAAATATTAAGATGGTACAATGCAACTTCTCGCAATATTCATCAAAATATCAAAGATATAAAGATCATATTCAAACGAATGCCTTTGATCCAAACTTTAATGGTGGAGCACTGATGGATATCAATGTATATAATCTTCATTTTGTGACGGGATTATTTGGTAAACCGAAAGATGTTCATTATTTTAAGAATGTTGGATATAACGGTATTGATACAAGTGGAATTGTTATTATGGAATATCCAAATTTTATCGCAACTTGTACAGGGGCAAAAGATTGTTCAAGTCCTTATACTGTATATCTACAAGGGGATCAGGGAACATTGATTGTTTCTGGTGCAAGTAGTGGTGTGTGTAAAGATGTTTTCTTTGATGCTCCAAAGAAGGATCAAATCGGTAAAAAGGCAGTGGACACAAAAGAAAAAATCAGTATTGAACAGCCGAATCACATGTTGTATGAGTGTAAAGATTTTATGGATATCATCTTGAATAAAGATGATAAGGCATATACAACATATAAGGAACAAACGCAAATGGTTGTCGAATTATTAGAAAAGCTATCATGACGATAGCTTTTTTTGAAATATGTACAATTTTTCTGTACTTTGACTCGCATCAAAAACATAATCAAGTTCATTAAAGCTAGTAATATCTTTAATGTCTTCAATCTCATTTTCAGCGAGATAGCGAACCATGGCCCCTCTAGCCATCTTGGCATACACTCCTTTTTCTTTACCATTTTCTTCGATAAAACGAACATCCACTAATGGTTTATATTTTCGAATGATTTTGGCATATTCTTCACTCGCAAGATTTAAAATCGGTTCATCGATTTGTTTGGCAAGATCCTCTTTCCAAAAGTCATATAAAGAAAATGGGCATTTTGTCTGCATTTCTAAACGATAGGGCGTTATCGCATCTAGCGGTCTTAACAATCCATAGAAACCGGAAAGAATATAAAGGTGTTCTTGAATATATTTCATTTGATCATCTGTAAAAACGTGAGGTGCCATATATTGATATTGAATGCCGGAATAAGAAAGTATGGCAGGTGTACAATTTTTGTCTAGATTCATATTTTGAAATTGTTCATATGTAGTTTTGGCAATTGTATCGGAACATTTCAAATATGATTTTAATTCTTCATAATCCAAACTTTGAAGGTGATGTAAAAGTTTAGTTGTTTTTAATAAAAATAAAGGGGTTGTACATTGAATAACAACATCATCAATTATTTTCATCTTTTTGGCGGGCGATATAATTATTTTCATACAACTATTGTATAATAACTTTTAATAAAAGGAAGTAAAGATTATGGTAAAAACAGAAGAAATGTTAAAAAATCTAGAGGATTTGATCAATACGCCAAGTGTTGTTGGTTTCTATCCTGAAATTCATAAAAAATTAAGTGAAATGGTTGGAAATCTAGGATATGAGCTTGAATTTGATAATAAGCGAACTGCTTATGTTCGCATACCAGGTAAAGATTCAAGTAAGACAGTATGTATAGGTGCACATTTGGATACGATTGGTTTGCAGGTTCGTCATGTGATGGAAAATGGATGGATCGAAGTGAAAAACTTGGGTGGAGTCAATTTTCATAATATTGAAGGTGAAAATGTATATATTCATACACGTAGTGGTAAAACATATGAGGGTATGGTGATTTGTAAGTCACATTCTACTCATGTGTTTGATGATGCGAGAAGTCGTGAGCGTGATATGTTTAATGAAGCCATCTTGTTAGATGAAGACGTAAGTTGTGCTAAGGATGTGTATGATTTAGGTATCGAGCATGGGGATTTGATTAGTGTCGAACCACGTTTTAAACGTACTGAATCTGGTTTTGTTAAATCACGTCATATTGATGATAAGGCTATGGTGGCTGCAGTAATCGAAGTGTTGCGTCAATTAAAAGAAGAAAATTTGACGCCTGCTTATAATACATTATTTGCGTTTCCTATCTTTGAGGAGATTGGGCATGGTGGTGCATACGTTCCTAGTAAAGTAAGTGAATATGTTGCGTTGGATATTGGTTTGATTGGTCCGGATAATCATGGTTCGGAAAAGAAAGTATCGATTGGAGCGAGTGATAATTATTCTCCTTATGATTGGGAATTGACTACAAAGTTAATTAATCTGGCAAAGGAAAATAATGTCCATTATTGCGTGGACACGTATTATCGTTTTGGTTCAGATGCCACGGCGGCTATTCGTGCAGGAAACAACGTTACGCCTGCGGTATTTGGTGTTGGTTGTATGAATTCACATGGCTATGAAAGAACAAGTGTTCAAGCTATTGCGGATTGTGTAAAACTAACCAAGGCTTATGTTTTAAGTGAATAATAAAAGAAGGATATCGATTTTTTTCGATATCCTTTCTTTTGGTTATTGTTTAATGTGAAATGATATTTATAACCATACATATAATATACCATCTATAATTAAATTATTAGACCAATATCACGAAATTGGTCGATAGAAACAAAATATTAAATAATTTGGGATAATTCATATCCATTATGAATTTCATTTAACATTTGTTCTTTCGCTTGTTTGAATACATCAAACTGTTTCTTTGCTTCATTTACGTTTTGATACACCTTCCAATCGCCAACTAAGTAGTATGGTTTATGTTCAATAAATCCAATTACGTCATCTAATGGATATCCTAGAAATACACCTATTTCATGAGGAAAGTTTTTTGTGTTAAGTCTTTTTTTGAGTTCTTGTATACACAGTTCAAAAGTATTTGGATATTGATAGGATTTTAAAAAGTTTTGAACTGCATTTGAGGAAATATAGTCTTTAAGTTTGGAATTGTATACATAAATGGTGTATTGAGATTCTTGTTCTATAAGAATAAAATAGATTCCTTTAGAATTGAATTGTTGATTATAGTGTTTGATCAATAATCGAATACTATCATCGTCTTTTGGAAGGTGAAACATATTGGCATATTTATATTGCTTCAAGGTTGGAGCACAATAATTGGCCAATAAAGATTCAAAACGTTGCTTTGGCATAATTAAGCTCCAATCACTTTTTTGATGTTTTCAATATCTTCTGGTGTACCCGAATTTTCTACTTTATATAGAATTTCACAACCATAGTCATCACTGATTTTATCTGCGGCTTGACAATAAGCATCACCATAACCTGTATCACCAGAACAAACTACGCCTTGAATCAAGGTACCATTGGCCATTAAGAAGCTTTCTACTTCTGCAGGAACATCGCCATATCCATCTGTATATGTAAATAAGATGTATGGTTCATCCATGTTTTCAGATCCATCATCAATGCGAAGAGCATCGATACCTAACGAATTCACAATTTCTTCGACATTGCCAGTACGGCTTGCGTATGCATATTTCATAGGGGTTACCTCCTTAATAGTTAGTCAAATCTAACTGGCTATAGTATATACCATGATTAGTTAGTTGTAAATAACTTTGTTGGAAAAATAGTGATTACGCATGAAATGATCTTCAAAATTTCGC
>ULSL01038962.1_pt1 | contig 33710 bp, 32 predicted proteins | sample 1956321 | NCBI WGS metagenome assembly ULSL01 (sample SAMEA4835707, study PRJEB28245) | human gut metagenome | biome: gut microbiome; material: fecal sample | place: Denmark | collected 2008
AAGGCCGAGCCGCACAAGTTGTTACAAATTATCTTTGATTATTACGATTATCAAGAATCCATTCAGGATTAACATCAATAAGTTCCCAAAGTCTGTTATTATCACTATTATTAAACTTCATTATACAATAAATATATTGACAAATGAATTTATTAATATCATACCATTTAGCTTTACGTTTTAGTGCAGATTCATCTACAACTAAATCAGTAATCATAAAAGGTATTTGTTTGTGTATATCATTAACATTATTAAATCTCCAAAGATTTACTTTATTAACACCAGTTGTACCATTATACCAAATATCATTAAATTTAACAAGTTTATAACCAGTACATTGGTCATCATTATGAACCAATATAGCATTAATAGTTTTCTCAAATTCATTAATAGTAGGTAACAGATTATTAACAATATCAACTCTGTCTTTCCAAGCAATATTATTTAATAACTTATTATAATTACTATTGTCGTTAAGAATAAATTTAATATATGATTCTTTAACAAGTTGATTATTATTATCATCTTTTAAGAATCGACCATAATTATTTTTAGATATTGCATAAATGCCATGTTTATCAAACCAGAACAATCCATTTCGATTGGTAATACCTACAATAGGATTATAGTCATGGAATGAAATCCAAGCATTAGTAATAGGACTAAAACTAATTGTGAATTGTTTATTATCAACATTTTGGATTAAATATAAGATATTAGTATCTTCATTAAATGCCCAAATTCTACCATTATTCTTAAACGGATTAACTACATCTTTTACAAGATTACCATCAAACCATTTAAGAGCATTAAGAGCAGTCATATTACTTACTTTATCTCCATTGATATTGAAAATACGTCTATGAACTGCATCAATAACAAAATAACCAATAACATTAACGTGAGTATCAAAATAACTTTGACAACCTATATAACCACTGGGACTATATGTAACCTCTTGAGGTTCCATATTAAATATATCAGCTGTACCTAAATACGAAGTACCTTCATCCGTATTAGAAAGTGTATCACGAAGTTGTAATAAATGCAGACCATAAGTCTGTTGAATATAAAGATTTTTATTGTCAGTTTTCAATGCAATAATTTCACCTCGATTAAAAGGCATATCTTTATAATCATCACTTCTAAATAATCGCCAATTAAGATTAGCATTTTCAGCACTCTGTAATTGACTACGAATTATACGATAAGGATGGTCTTGAGTTCCGGGAATTTCTTCAAAATAAGTAAATGTTTCAATACCATTCTCATTATAAACAGGAGAATAACCTTTACCAACACTACTATTTATGAAATTATCAACTTGATAACTTAATTGATAAAATTCACGTAATTCATTACCACGTTTATCGTGATATTTGAAAGATTTATCTACGTTATTAACACTGAATCGAGCAAGAATATTGAATTTACTTTCAAGAGGAACAGTAAATACCCAACGATAAACAGTAGCATTACTATCTAATTCTTTTGCTTGAGCATCACCATAACGATAATCGGATGATGGAGCAGTAGCTCGAAGTGTTATATATCCAATAAATGTATCACCAACTAAAGAAGTTATTACTTCAGAAGAACCTTTAATATTAATTATATTAGATGCAATTTGAAGTTTCTGATTATTAACATCCGAATAAAGTGTTTCAGAATTATTAATTAAATCGGCAATATAGCCTCTTGCCCATTCCTCATTATCTGTACCTTTATTAAATCCATCAAAACCTTTTTCAATACGATAATAACTATCGCCAGCAATATTGTTTTGAGAACTAATATTAGCATTGATATATTCAAGTGAAACATCTTTAGTTGCACGAGAAGTATCAATTGTAAGACTATTAATGTCAGCATTTAAGAACCGAGTTCCAGATTCATTAGGATTATCATTAAATCCATTAAAATCAGTACCTTTCCATTTGGCTGGAAATACTTTTATATCATCATCGAGTTCTTCATTTTTAACAAATTTAAGAACATCAGTTTCAAAGTATAAAGGTTTAAGTTTACCTCGAATACTATTTATTTTATTATAGAGATATTCAAATGTATAAAATCTTGCGTTATCTCCACCAAAAGGATTTTTATAAGTTTGATTCTTACCGAAATTATTGGTTTCAGTATCTCGCATTGCGAAACCTTGTGTAACAATTCGAGAATTATTAATATTATGTTCAACAAAGAAATAAACTATTGAACTAATATATTTATTCATTAAATCTGTTTTACCAGCGAGATTAGCTTTAATATTGATATTAGGACTTAATGTATAAGTAGGATTCCATTCAGAAGAAGTAGAATATAATTGAGTTAACCAATTAAATGTTGGAGCTATTGAACCATCAACTTTATAACCTAATCGAGCTTCGATTAAAATATATTTAGTTTCTTTTGCATCAAGATTAATTACGAAATTAGTTTTGGTATTAATTGTACTACCAATAAATGTAGATTTACTATCAGATGCTAAAAGATTAGATTCAGAAACTTCATAATACCCAGTTTCAACTTCAGATTCTTCTGAATCAATTTGTTTAACTACCGATGTAGCATCATAAACTTTTGTAGTTAAATTTATACCAGCAGGTATCACACTATCTCCACCAAATGTAGGACTACATTCAACACCAATTAATTGGCTTGATGTACTCTCACTTGATATTTCCAATACTACGACTTGATAATCAAAAGGATTAACTCCACCTTCAGAATCTTCAGTTGTATAAGGTAGTGGAAGACTTGGTAACTTTAGTTTACCTTTGGTTAAAAAACGACCTTTTGCTTTAACAGTAGCGTGTCCAGTTGAAACTCCGTATAAAGTAAAATAACGATTACGAGCTATTGTAGGATTCTCACTACCAATTCCAGTTTTAGCAATTTCATCTATTTGTTCAGCAGCATCAATATCAGGTAAACTCTTCCAACTCGGACTTATAATCTTACTAATGTTTTCAGATTTATAAGGAATTTTATGAGCATTTTGATTAGTAGAACCTACGGGATATGCTTCAATATCATAATTGTTAGCTTTCCAAGGAATATGATGTATATTTACAAGGTCACCTTTATAATCATAATATCCAGCATAAAGAACATAAACTTCACCACTCTTAAAATAACGTCGAGTACTATTAATATAAGAAGAACTTGGATTCCAACTTAATTGAACATCAAGATTGTTCTCTGTAAACTCTTTAAGTTCACTATCAAGTTTACTATAATCAAGAGTTTTTACATTACCTCGAATAAGTCTATTATTGAAATTAACAAGAGTATTATCTCGAATATATGATATATTTTTAATAAAAATATCATCAAGACTTATAGTAGATAAATATGAAACATCGCTTACAATATGAGTAGTACTTACACCACTAATTAAAATGTCATCAGTTTCATATGATAATTGAGCTTCGTCAGTAATATAAACAATAGCAAACCGGCAATGTTTATATTTAATACCACTATTTCTAAAACTAATAGTAATATTTTTATTGATTTCGATACCTAATGCATAATCTTCTTCATAATTGCCACAAACAATAAGTGATGTACTCAAAGGAGAATAGTTTGTATAAGTACCATCATCAAGACGATATTTAATTGCTATTTGATAAGCACCAGTTTTAAGATTACCACCGTCTTTAACTTCTAATTGAAGTTCAGGATAAGTAACATTTGGAATAAGATTAAATGAATCAACTTCATCAACACTGATGTTATATCCTATCGCAGTATCATCTCCATTGTTACCATCATAAAACGGGTCAGTCAAATTAATAATTCTTGTTTCATTTGCTGATTCATCAGTTCCTTCAGTAAATGTAACAATTAAATTTTCTTTATAATTGTATATATAATCTCCATGAATTGGTCTATCAATATTGAATCCAAATGCACCCGATGTACTATACAAACAACGTTTTACAGTTGGATTATTATCATCGAGATTAAGATATATAATAGCGTCGTTAGTTTGTAAATCAGATTTATCTGCATTATTCCAATGTTCTACAACGCAAAAAAGTACAACACCAACATTAGTTGGAATTGTACCTATAATATTATATTTGTGATTATTGGCATCACTATAAATATAAGGAATGATATACCGATTTGTCGGATGATTTTCAAGAATATCATCTAATTCACCTATGAAATCAAATCCTCTTTCATTAAAATAACTTTGACCTTTATTATCAATAGTTATATTTTTAGCATATCGCAAAGATTTATCTTGTGCAATATGAGGTGAATTATCTAAATCAAGACCTAAAACTTTCATAATTTCTATTATTCTAATGTACGAAGAATAGTAGCAATATTCTCTCGACGGTCGTTACTAAATTTATTACAAGAAACTCGAACTTGTATTCTCATTCTATCGAGTTCTATCGCAGGATTTGTATAAGGATTGTTTGCTGTAAGACTTACAACTGGATGTTTATAACCTCTTAATAACATTTGTTTAAGAACATAAAGTTTAAGATATTTTTTAAGAGGGCCATTATTATAAATAAGAGGAACATCCATATTTATAATACTGTCATAAACAACAGGTAAAGCTCTATATCTTAAATGAATAGTTCCATAATCAACGTTAGTATGAATCCAGTTATTACTAATGTAATAATAAGGTTGCTCTTTATTAACAGGAGCATGATTAAAACTATCATTTTTATCACCGGGACTTGTTATATCTGCATTTGGAATACCGGGATAAGGAGTATATGTTGGAATAGTTGTTACTTTTTCAGTAATAGTATCTTTGTTAAATTCAGCTGAATTTTTAAGAACAGCTTTTTTGTTATTTATAATGACATCAATTACACCACGAAAATCCCACGGTAATTGACAACGATGGTCATCAAATTCAATATCTTTTTCTACATTAACATAAGCTTGAATGAATTTAAGTTCTTCCAAAGCATTTGCAATCCAAATAGGAAAACGACTTACAAAATCATCACTTTGTATATTATAATCGTTATACATATCTGGAATTAATGTAGCACTACTAATGAATATATTATTATCAATCATAAAGCATTATTTTGTTTAGGAAGATTATTTCGATATAGTTTAATAGCTTCGTCAGGATGATTAAAACAAATTGCAAGAATTTTATTGAAACAATTAAGTCTTCGATTAGTTGCAATTTCATCAACAGTTTTACCTTTCATTGCAAAGGGTGTTCTATCAATAGTTTTTTCACCATTTTCGTAAGCACTACTTGTGTGACCAAATTTGAATTTATAATAGACACTTTGTGGTATTCGACCTTTAACTTTATGATATACAGCTTTTATACACCAGTCATAATCATAATATATGAAATAAGGAATACCATTTGGATTATCAGCAGTTCGTATATTAATACCTTGTTCTAATAATTTCTTTTTTAAGTCTTTTGTAGCACCCCAATCGACAACACTACATACATCTCCTGGCATTGTCTTTTTATAGTAAACATAAACGTAACCTACGGAACTACCAAAAGAATAATTATTACCTTTACATAGTAAATTAGCTATCTCATTATTAACTTCATCTTGCATATAAGTATACATTTCAGAAGGTAATTCTTTAAGAGCAGCAAGAGTTTCTATATCATCATCAAGTTTATCAAGACGTTCATAAACTAAGTAATTATAACTACGAATATAACTCATTAGTTTAGTACCAAGTAGAGTATCTTGTTTCTTATTAAAATAAATCTTACTACGATTATCAATATCGAATACTACTGAAACATCAACACCGGCTTCTTGATATTTAGCAAGATTATCTTTGATATTATAAATACAATCATTGCGTCGTTCATAAGCAAGATGTAATTGTTTAATTAAAGAATTAAGTTGTATTTGAACTTCTTTAACAAAATCTCTCCAATAATATTCGTTATCAACCATAATGATAGAAACATGATGTTAATCTTGACTATTACCACGTTGAGCAATAGTAGGATTATTATTATTTGTTTTAATATCCAAATCTTGAGGATAAATACCAAATTCAGTTTTAAGTATTTCTTGAATTATACCTTCAAGCATATCATTAGGTAAAGGTAATTCAATATCTTGACCATCTTCATTCTTAAAGAACGAAAGAACTTCATCAGGATTTTCAAATATACCTGTAATCATTACTTCATTAATTGGTCGTCTATCATCAATATCTTTCGTACCAACTTTTTCAGCAATAATTATATGACCGTTTAATATAATATAAGCTCGTGGATACCCGGTGGGAGAGCAGGTTGGACGCCCACTTTGACGTAGTTTAAGAGATGTAATAGAACTCTCATACATATATCCATTACCAACAGTATCACCTACAAACGCAAAAGGCGCATCACTTTGTATGCGCACGGGTGTAGGAACTTTGTACTTTGTTCCTAACAATCTAATTTTATTAGCAACTCGATATTTAGTAGGAAGAATATCACTATATTTCAACTCTTCAACAGGAGCAATAAAGGTAAGTTTAAGAATATCATCTATTCCATTTTTCTCAACGCTTTGTCGGATACGATTTGCAAACATAGTTTTAATCATATCCTTAACACGTTCTTTAAGTTCGTGATTATTAGGTTGATTAACCATGTTTGCAATACGAGCTGCATATTGATTAAGTGTTCCCATATCTTACTTATTTAGATTCAAAAGATTAGCAATAGTATTTTGTTTTTTCCAAATATATTTTTCATCATCAGGATTAAATCCTTCTACGATATTATATTCAAGAGAAATAAAACCAATAGGTGTTTCTTTAATAGGGTCTTTAATAAGAAAAGTATAAGCAGACTTCATACCTCTACTTTCAAGTTCATCTTTATAACATCTATCTTGAAACTTATATTTACTAACATCATTACAATAATGACGATTTCTAACAAGAAGATTATGAAATAAATAAGGAAAATTATTAACAAGAACATCCTTAAAAGATTTCTTATAAGATACTACACAACAATCATAATCTTCACCAACAACAGTGTATTTATCCATTTCTACACCATTAATGAAATGACCTCCATTATGAAAATAAGCAATATAAACAGCATTAGCGTGAATAGTATCTCGAATAGAAGCACATATCTTATCAAGTTCTATATAACAATTACTTTTTTCAATAGTGAGTTTTTGTTCTTTACGTTTAGGAAATAACCATTCTTTTAGATAAATACCAGCAATCGTACTTATGGATGTTATTATAGCTACTATAATAGCTGTATAATCGAACATAGATAGGCGTATAAGAGGATTAATATTAATAGGTATATTATATTGGGCTACTAACAAATATACGTTAAAATAGTCGATTTCCTACCAGATTCACTATAAAAAAGAGGTGCTACATTAGTAACACCTCTCACCATTTCAATTTAATCTTTAACAATATAAATTGTTATATTACTAACAATTTATTTCTTTACTTTCTTACCAGTGGTCTTTTTACCACCTTTCTTTCCACCACATGCCATAGTAGTAATCATCTTAATTAATTAATGATTTTGTTTATAATCAGCACCAATCTTTTTTAGAATAGGTTTGAATATCCAACTCCAAGCAACTGGTGCAAGAATAGCAGAATTAATAAGAATTGTAGTATTCTCATATCCGCCTGCTACATAACCTGCGGCAATAGCAAAACAACTAATTAACATAACCAATCGTTTAGTCCATGTACCAACAGGTTTATCACTATTAATATCATCTATTGCTTTAATGAGAATATACGTTAAAACATTCACACAAAGCATAAATGATAAATCGAAATGAGTACTGAATAACTCAACGAAATATCCTACGAGTTGTTCCATTTATTACTCTTTAATATTATCGACCCCCATATTTCTTATTTGGAATGTATTTTACGAAACTAAAAGGAAACATTTTCTTTCTAAAATCTTTATCAGATTCTAAAGTTCTTGCTTCACCTTCAAAACAAATATCTTTATAAGCTCGATTATAAGGAGGTAATATAATTTCAATTATCCAACTAATAACATAAGCTAATAAAGGAAATATTGGAATAGCAAGCAAAGCCCACCAAGAATAACTTGTAGTAAGACTTAATATAATACTAACCAACAAACTTGTAATAAAAAGAGTAATTTGCTGATAACTATGAACGGTTTCATGTCGTTCAACAGTTTCAGTAATTTTATCTTTGTATTCAGTTCGTATGATTAACCACCATAATATCGTCATACATAAATACCCTTTGAACGGTAGGAATTTACAATAGACTTTAATCATGATTTTATTTTAATTGAATTTGTTTATAACAATTAGCATGTATAGTATTCATAAAATTTTCAGCAACTCCGCTATCATCAATAACTAAACCATCTTCATAACCTTGTAACTTCATTATCTTTTCCCATTCAGATTCTACTGTCATATGATTATAAACAGTTCTTTGTAAAATAGACATAGCACCTGAATAATCATTATCTTCAACATCTATTAGTTTAATAAGACTATGAATACAAATTGGTACTATATAATGATTCTGCATACCCATAATGCAATTATATATATAACTGATATTATTAGAATCAACATACATAATTGTTACAATGGAAGGTTTCTTTACTTCTTCTTTAGGTACTAAATCATAATATGTAATATTAAGAGCAGTAAATCTTTGAATGATAGCATCCAAACTTGCAGTGAGATAATCCAAATTATCATCTGTCATACTTTTAAGTAAGGTGACATTCGGAACAGCATACTTAACATTAGCATTTACAGGATTAGTTAAATTATTTACAGTACTAAATATGATAAATATTGGAACTGGTTTTGTACCATTTTTAATATCATTATTAAAAAATAAATGAAGACTAACAGATAATTGAGACATATATACACCATGTAAACTTCTATAATTCTTTATAGAAAGTTTAATGTTATTTTCATCACCATTTATATTTAAACTACCATCAGGTGAACCAATAATATTAAATATAGAATCTATAAGATCACCGAATTGAGCTTGTGTAGGTATTTTACCTGTTTCAAAATATTGTTTAAGCTGACTTTTAGTTGCCATAAATTTAATTACATAATAAGGTTTAGTTTAATATTAATATGATTTGTAACTTATCGAATATTAAATGAATTAATAATCTTATTATCAATTAAATAACCAGATTATTAATTTTATATTTTAGTATAAGTAAATCTTGTAGTTCCACTCAATACTATTGCTAAATCTTCATCAGAATTATCAAAAGCAATATCATTATGAACTATACCAGATTTAATAACACCTCTCCAATAAGAATCAGCATTATAAGAATGTTCTTCTTTAATAACATATTCTACATAAAATTTGTTACCATATTTAGCAGGAAAACATTGAAATGTTATATCAGATTCTTGTCCTTTTGTACAAATAACTCGTACAGTAGGATTTGAATTCATTCTATTCCATTGAATATCAGAAGGAATCGCATTAACAAGAGATGTATCATCGGGACTATGTAAATCACCAATTTCATTGTATATATGTATCATTTGAGCATCTGTAAGAAAAGCCCAATTGATAGCAGCACCACCTTCAAGTGGTCTACCTTGATTACATTGAATAATTAAAAAAGGTACAATATTTCCACCAGAAGCATCATAAACACCTAAAAAGATATATGTATAATTATCACCAATAGTAACAAATCTATAGCCAAGTACATTAGGATTAATGGGGTTAGTAAGATTTAATGTATTGTCCCCCTCATAGAATCACTATTTGGAATTTTATTTATCAAATTTTCAAAATCAGCTTGTGTAGGAATTTTCCCAGTTTGAAACAAGGCTTTAATTTGTGCAATAGTCATAGTAATAATAGTTAAAGTTTGACATATATCAATTAAACTCTAACTATTATTACTAATAACAGTCAGAGTTTATAGTGGAGTATTGGCTCTATTCCATTTTGTCTTTAAGTCATCAACAATTTGTTGGTCTGAAACATTCCATTTGGTTTGAGAATTACCAGCGGGATAATAACGATATAGAGCATTTGAACCACCCATATCGACTTCCATTTCCCACACAGTTCCTACATACCATTCACTATTTTGTTTAACAGGCCAACAAATATAAGTGCTATCATTAATAACGATAGTTCGAGGAGAAGGATTATTATTAAACTTATTTTCGATATTATAATAAGGAAGATTAGCACTTCGAATCCAATTATAAATAGATTCTTCATCAGCTTCATTTATACCACCAACTTCTTCATATAAAGACCTTCTATCAGATCGGTCTAATATATGATAAGTAATATTCCAATCAACACCAATAAATGAATCATCTGTAAATTTAATAATTACTGAAATAATATTTGTGCCTTCAGTTGAATCATAAGAACCAATTAGAAAAAATGATTCACCAACACCATAAAAATATCGAAAAGCATTAACAAAAATTCTATCTGAACTATCACCGTTTCCGAATTCTATTGTTGTATCACCAGTCCCCCCCTTAATGGCATACTTAACATACCATCGATAAGGTTGACAAAATCAGTTTGAGTTGGTATAGCACCAGTGATAAACTTTGCTTTTAAAACAGATTTAGATAAAGCCATAACTTTTGATTAATTAAGATTAGTAACAATACGTTTAATTTTAGCAAACAAACTTTCAGATTTAGTTTCTGTTGCAACTTCAGCAGGTTCTTCTGATAAAGTTTGAACATCATTAGAACGAGTATTTGGTGTACGACCAATTTGGAAAATATAGTGGTCAACACCATTACCTTGAATCTGCATATACCCAATACCATCAGGCCCAGCTGCTTGTGACACACTTACAGACTTTGAAGTAGCACCAGAATAACTTGCAGTTACAGTAGCAGTTTTTGCACCAATAGGATTATTAGCTGCTGTTAATTTATTACCACTTAATGTAAAACCTCCCGGATTAGTTGTTAAAGCTAATGTAGGAGTTGCACTTTCAGTTGTTGCTGTTCCAGTTGAACCTGATGTATAAATAGGAGTTTTAGAACGAGTACAACTTGAAGTAATAGTAGAAGTACCACCAGTTGCTGGAAGAGAAGTAGGATTAGCAGAAATACTAATATTCCAACTATCGTAATTATAGGATTCAATCTTGTTAGCTTCTTGATAAATATACATTGTTCCACTTGCAGATTTACCATTAGCTGACCAAATAACAACTTGACTTTTTACAGTAGTTTGAGAAGAAACAGTGGTTCCTTTTGAAGATGCAGTAGCTTCAATATATGCAACATTTGGTACAACCTCATCTACACCACTTGAAGCATTTTCAGTTATAACATCTTCTGTAGAACCAGAATCATATTGGTAAGTAGTAATAGTAGCAGACTTGTTCCAACTTTGAGTACCATTTCCAGCTGTAGCAGTAGCAGAACCACCACTTGCAGGAATAATACCATTTGTTACTGTACCAGCTATTACATCACCATATGTATAAATACCACCAGAAGTAGATTTAACAGTTTTACTGTTTGTTATACTCTTAGAAGCCGTAGCTGATTTAGAACTATCTCCGTCATTTACAGCTTTTATAGTAATAGTATCAGTAGTTTCATTAGTTCCCATACTACTATGAGTAATCGTATTTCCAGATAAACTGAATCTACTATTACCGTTAACAGTCATAGAAATTGATAAACTACCACCAACGCTTCGTGTTTGATTCGGGCCAATAGCACCCGAACTATACAAAGCATTATAAGTTTCAGTATTAGTAACAGAAGCACTTACACTCGCAGAACCACCAGCTGCTGTCAAACCACTACCGATACTTACAGTAGGAGTTCCATACGCAGTAATTCGTGGATTGTAATTACTATTAGTTACTTTATTTTCAGATTGATAAATATCAACGGTTTTATTGGCAGTTGCACCACCCTCACCAGTATAAGTTACAGTAACTTGTCCAACCTTAGTTCTTGCCTTAACTGTGGTTCCAAGAGAAGAAACTGTAATTTCACTTGTTTTTGAATAGGTAACTGTACCAGCACGAGTCGAACCAGATGTATAACTAATTGTTTGCGACATATTAGAAATACTGGTCGAAGAAGTTCCACCACTTGCAGGAATATCAGATGCTAAAACAGAACCACCTGTTAAAGCACCATAAGAAGCCTCATTGGCTTCTTGATAAATAGTAATAGTTGATGATACTGTTTGACCATCAAATGTATTTGAATATTTACCAGTTACAACAATACTTCTCCTACTACCAACAGTTGTAGTTCGATTGCTTGCAGTAACCTTAGTACCAGATATAGAAAATCCAGTAGCACTTCCTGATAGAACTGGTGTAACATTATCTGTACTAACTAAATTACCATTACGATATGTTTTAAGTACAGCTGTAATATTTGCAGTTCCACCTTTTGCGGCAATTTCAGTATTATCACTACTTAATATTAAATCATATGTATAAACAGATGCTTCTTGTTCAACAGTAAGAATAACTTGTTTACTGGAATCTTTTTTACACTTTCCAATAAACTCCATACTTCTTTTAGAAGTACCTTTTTGAACAGGTGATGAAATTTTAACAGTCTGATTTCCTTGAAAAGAGGGAGATTCAATAGTAATTGAATCTCCACTCCCGTCATTCCATTTATTAGTGATAACACTCATAAATGATTAATTAATTTATTCAGCAGGTTCGAATGTCCATTCGTCATTAGACAGAACACTTAGAGTCTGCTCACCACCACCCTTCGGAATAGTAACAGTTGCAGTAGTTGTACCCTGCAAATTGAGATACAGATAGCTGTCACCAAGAGCCTGAATAATAGTAATAGTTTTAACAACACTCGCATCTTCACCCTTGATTTTAAGAGTTGCAGAACGAGCTTCAATAGTTTCATTCTTCGGTACAACAACAGTAACATCATAAGTATATTCTCCAGTAGCACCGGGGTCACCAGTAATAGCAGTACCAGACGTAGCAATTGTACTACCATTAACCTTAAATGATGTTATGTTTGCAATACCGAAGTTAGTTTCCCATGTAAATGTAAGAAGTTTCGAGTTAGACTTACCAGTTACATGAATTATTTCACCACCTTTAGCAACATTAATAGTTGAACCCTTGGGAGTAATAAATTCGTCAGCAGCCTTTTCAAGAACTGTGACTGTAACTGCGTTAGTCTTTCCGACAATCTTACCGGGAACGTTAGTGCTTCTATCTACACGACCAGTATAAGGATTCACAGAATTAATCTTAATCTGTTTATTTCCAGTACCAGTTTTAGGAATCCATGATAAATAACTCGGAATAGTTGCCATTTGTTTTTTTTTTGGTTGATTAACTATAATAACAAACTAATTACCAAATTCCCATTCAGCTATATCACTTGCGAAAACAGTTATGGTATCATGATAATTATTATTTTTATTTAGAATAACAAGAGTTTTATCAACAGCTAATTCTACAACAGGTTCATCTATTGGCCAAACTTTTTTACCATTAAGCCACATATCAACAACCGGTCGTTTATTACCATTTAGCATTACAGCAGCTTCGATGGCTCTTTCAAGAAGATTAAGTTGTGCCATAGTTGTAAGACATTATTAGGATTGAGTAGATTCAAGAGCTGTAACTCTTGATTCCAAAGAAGTATAATTACTTTGAAGAGTACCAACAGTACTTTCTAAAGTACTAACTTTTGAAATAAGAGTAGAAACTGATTCCTCCAAAGTAGTTACCTTACTTTGAAGCTCTTGTACTGTCGAAGAATTAGCTTTAGTAGCTAACCCTTCAACAATAAAAGTAATCAGTTTCTGAAATGCGCCAGTTTTAGGTGGCCAATTGAGAGCACAAAAAACTTTACGAATTACAGATTCTTTCATATTATTAAACCGTTAATTAGATTCGACATTACCAACCCTAAATATAGGATGTTCAATACCATCACCTTCGATTTGCATATAATCAATACCATCGTTTTCAAATACTGGTTCAGGTACTAATTCAATAGTTGTAACACTATGATTTGCAAGATTATCATAACTTTGATTGTATTCAACGTAACCATTACGTCTAACCAAAATTACAACCTTTGAATCATAAGTACCACTAATATGAGCTATACCTTGATAATCAGTAACAATAGTTTTAATAGTAGAAGTAAACCAACAACTAATACCTGAGGTAATAGGAATTTTAGTAACAGAATCTACAAATTTAAGAGCTATATAATCTTGACCTTCTTTCGGATGTAAATCAATATAATTGACAACAGCTTCAGAAGGTTTAGCTGCAATAAACAATGCAGGTTCAGTAGCTTCATAACGAGTATCACCTAAAGTCTTATAATTACGTTCGAAACCAATCGGATTAGCTTCACTAACATAACCATCTTCTGATGAACTACAGTTACCTATTTTTTTACCAGTTTCATCATAAATGGTATCACTAGTCATGCGACCAGTTAAAGCATCCCGTGTACGAACTTTAATAAGGCCGTTATTATTACGAAGACATAATATCTCAACTGTTTTATCAGTATCAAATACTACTTCTTCACTACCAATATTATACCAATCAGAAGATAATGGTAAAGCATAATAAGTTATAACACTATCTTTATTCTTTGTGATTACCAAAGGTTCATCAGGTCTGGTTGTACCAACAGTAGTTCCAGTACTTGATATTTCTTTAATATCAGCAGCTAAATAAAGTTTATTACTATCATAAATTTCATAAGCCTTGATGGTTACAGAAACCTCTTCGGGTTCAGGCGGTAACTCTTCAAGTACAATAGTAACACTATGTTCACCAGTAGAATTAATCGTACCAGTTCCAGTGTTAGTTATATAACCAGTTTTAGAAGCTCGGAAATCAACACTTGTTCCAACTGGAGCTGTAACAGCCTCAGATTTACCAGCAGTCGATTCATCATTATTGAGAGGTTTCCAATCACTTTCAGTACTGAGTTTATACTCAAACGTAACACCGTCTAAAGCAATAGATTCAGTATTTACAGCAGTTGCATAGATAGTACCAGATTGAACTGGAACTTTATCCATTTCAACAGTAACTTCTGCGGTAGGAATTGCATAAGTTACCAGTTGTTCAACCTCTATATAACCCGACGAAACAAACCTTAAAATTCGGCTCGTATTGATATCTCCGGTGAGTTGTAGCGGCGTATCTTTTGTAACTTGACCTAATATACCACCCGTGTCTTTATCATAGACGTATGCGGCTATTTTGGCCTTTGTTTCGCTATCAACTACCGTAAGACTTACAGCACCTTGTTCAACCGGTAGAGCTGTAAGAGTAATATCACGAATTATATTCTCATCTAACGTAATACGCTCTTCGTAAGTTTCATATCCACTTGCACTAACCTGAATTAAAATATCACGCGGGTCATAAGTTTCATATGTAAGAGTACCAGTACCTTGAGCAATAACTACATTAGAAGGTTTATCAGTAAATATAATTAAAGCATTATTAGGAGTTGCATTTACAGTTAATGTCTTTTTAGTCTTAGGTGTAAGAACAACGTTAATCGTCGTATCTTCAACACCTACATCGACATAAACATCTTTTGTAATGTAATTCTCTTTTTCTACAATATAATGTAAACGACTTTGAATTAAACATTCAAGACTTGCACTGCCAACACCTGCTGATTCTTTACCTTCCGAATTAATCATTCGTATAGTAGAATCAACCGGAACAGCTTCAATCTTAATTGTTATATAATCTTCTTCATTTCGAGGAATACGAATCCAAAGTGTACCATCTTCAAACGTAGTAGGAATCTCACTTGTAACTTCAATTTGATTAATACTGTTGCTACGAACATGATTATTATGTTCTACAACAATACCATAAATCTCATTAATAGCATCTACAATACGTTTGTTATCAGTAACAAGTTCTTCAGAAGTTTTATCTTGCTTATTAATAAGCAAACCTTGAAGTTCTTGAGCTTTTTGTTTTAATTTCTCAATATCACTTGCGGCTGTTGGTAAACCAACTTGTGCAGCAGTAACTCTATGAGGATTATCATAATTACGAATATGAGCATTGAAATTATCTTTGTCATTTTCGTAATCTTCTTTATCAAGTTTCTTGTTTATAGCAGCCCAAACATCTTGAAACTTCTTATTAACTTCTGTAACATGATTGTTAATCCAAACATTCAACTGTTTGAACCAACCTCTAACCCTATTTTCAAGAGCATCAATATACTCTTTTTGAGGTCGAGATACAGGTTTATCTATATCGGCAGTGTTATCAACATTGCCAAGACCAACTTGTTCTTTTGTTACCTCATGAGGATTAAACTTATTATTAATATGTTCAAATAAAAGTTTTGTAAGTTGTTCAACAGGATTTAAGTCCTCAGCTGTAAGCTCACGAACATATACTTGAACATCAAGAATCTCATTAACAGCATCATTAAAATCAAAGTTGGTCTTTACATTCGTTCGATAAATCCACCAAGATTTACCCTCGTGAACATAAATACTAGTAAGAGTGAATATCTGATTACTTATGATACCTTGTACTGTAATTGTATGTATAGAACGAACAATCGGTACAAGTATATAAAGATATTGTTGAGTTGATTTAACCCACGGAACTTTATATTCATAATGTCCTACATTAATATTTCGAGATTCAAACTCGGTAATCTTTGCAGAACTAATATCAGATTTTTCAGTTAGCTTAAATAGAGCACTATTATCGTAAGCAGTTACATTAGTTAAGTCTATTTCAATCCTCTCCTTTGTCCTATATAAATATAGGTGGCCATTCTTTCGATAGTACATATATAATGTAGGAACTGTTTTAACACCAGCACCTTCACCATCTACTGTACCAATATATTCTCCGGTTTGGCCATTATAAACACTCGGATATACACCATCTTCAAGTACACCGAGCGCTACAACATTTCGAAGATTAATTACTGCCATACCAAGAACAATAACGAAATAAATACTCCAACTACAAAGTTAATAATAATAGGATGAATTTTAAGACCAGTTATTGCTTTCTTTCTTGCAGCTTGAATACCACAAGTAATGATTTGATAAGCTAATGTAATCCATAAACTCATAAACCAAGTAGCAACAGTAGCCTTAAATAAAATACCTACGACAGTAGCAATGACGAAACCAATAATAATATCGTCTTTATGTTCTGAATAATAACCACTTAAAAAAGTAGTTATTTTATTCCATATTTTCTTTATCATAATACTAATCGTATTTATTGTTATATGACGATTAATAATAATAATGGTGCAACTTGTATGGCTCGGCCTGCGGCCTCGCTCCCCGGTGGGGCAGGAGGTTGCACGCCCACTTGTCACATAACATTAGCATCATTAAGAGAATAACTCCTAACACCACAATTAATAGCATTAGGAGTTATCCTTGTGGTTACATTTTTAACAAATCAATTTCTTACTTAATGAGTGCCAATACCCCTTCAAGTGTAATAATTGCAGAAATTTTCGTATTGTCAATAGCAATAAATTGAGTAACCTGTAAACCCTCTGTATGTAAATTAAAGGGATGTGTGAAATCAGCACGAGAAGTAATTACATAAGTGTCATACATAACACCCTCGGTAGCTGTAAAAATATCACCATAAACACGGTCATATTCCTTGAAATTAGGATTATAACCTACACCGGCAACATCTGCTTCTTTCTCAAGTTTAGCAACTTGGTCATAAGTACCAACCGGAGTTTGATTCTCAGTACCCTCTTCAAGCGTAGCACGAAGAATACCATCAAACGTCACATAATACTCAAAACCTGCGGCACCAGTGAACGTAACGCTTGCTTCGGTAAAATCATCAATCGTGATGCTATCAGCACCAAAGCGAGCATTAATCTTAGTCAAAGTCTTTTCAACCTCAACTTTCAGACGAGCAATAATATCTGCACTTGCTTCGTCAATTCCGTTGATAGTTACGCTGGCATTGTAAACTTCCAGAGGATAACCACCAAACGAATTAATAGGCTTGCACGAGATAATAACCTCAGCATCGAAACCTTGATAACCAATACCACGATTAGCTACAAGATTCGTAAACTTATACGTTTTACCAGCAGGAGCAAGATATTTTTCTTTATGTTGCTTCGACCACTTAGGATTAATCCAAACGCCGCGTTTAACCTTGCCATCACCAAGACCAAGAACAAACTGCAACATTTCATCATCCTTGACATCCGAAGCAGCTGCAACGACTTCACCAGCCGAATTAAGAAGAACAGCTTGTCCGCGAGTCAACTTGCTAACATCATTATTAGCAAGTGTTGTCAGAAAATCATTTGCGACAATTACACTTTTCATTTTCTATTCTAAATTTGATTGTTGTTTAACAGCACTAAAACTGTCATCTTTAAGAACAAGAAGAATATCGCTAACTACACTATCTATGAAATCAGGTGTAACTTCCATATCTGACATTTGGTTAATATCAATATTAAAAAGACGTGGTTTCTTAATATATGAAATCTTAACCGCATCAACACAAAAATCATCACCGTAATAAACAAACAACCTATCATCAACAAGTTCACTTATTGGATTAAGATGTCTATTTTTATTACCATAGAAGTTATTTAGAGTAGCTCGAATATTTTCGGTAGCAATTAAATCATTTTCAGAAAACTTATTTCCTACATTTACGAATTCATCATAAGTAGTATTGTAAGTAATAACAGGAATGTCTGTATTATTAACTTTTAATGCAATTTCATCTTTTACATTAGAAGTAATAATAATACAATCTTTATAATAACGACCAATTAGATTCTCCCAATAAACATTATATCCATTAGAAAGAGCTTGACGTAATCTATCACAAGTTAAACCTGCAATTTCATACAAATCAATCTTATCTGAATCACTATCATAAAGAGAAAGAATATCTGAAATATCAATCTCATTCCCATTAACAATAATTTGTCCATTAAATTCATCACCAGTTAAGGCAATTTTAGACAAATCTATTAGATGATAATACAAATTCTTAACTTCATCATCAGGATAAACTTCATGTAAATTCTCAACAAGTCGAGTTTTACCATAAGTTAATCGAGAAGTAGAAGAAATAAGTTTTAGATAATCACCCGGAAGAATAACGAAAGCTCTATTTGGATAATCCGCATCTTGCTTATCACGTTTAAGTTTAAGCCACGGTGTTTCACGTTTTAATGATTGAATATCATCTACACGTTTTTTACTATCTTCAAGACCTTCGCCTTTATAATTAGTTTTCCTATTTGATTTAGTTTGTATATATTTAACGGCAGCTCGATTCAGCATCATATCAATAAACTGAGGAGCAATACTCCGATGTCTATTAGATGTTATTTGCTGTATTCGTTGCTCTATTTCGATGTGTAACTCTTTTACCGTTTCATACATGACTAACCTTTCAAACTACGATACTTCGCGTTCCACTCGGCAACAATACCTTTGTTGTTATCATTCGAGAAATACGAGATAGCATCATTAATATTATTACCAATAACATTTTCCGGATTAGAAGCATCGACAATGATAGAACTATTCGGAAGTTGTCGAATAATATTCATCCAAAGATAAATAGTAATCTTAGCTTTCATCTCCAGATGTTTATCATCAACAATACTAATAAACTTCTGCGGGTCACTGTCAATAAGTTCAAGAAGAACAGATTGCTTATCATCGGCAGTCATTGCCATAAATTCCGAATAATCACCTACGCTACCTGTCGATACAACAACGTTGTCAATAAGTGCGCTATTCGGATTATTAATAAGTTCTGTATATTTCTTGAGAGCATCAGTGCGAAGTTTCGTCCGAGCAGCTTTGAGTGCTTTACGCTCACTATCCGAAGTAAGATAAAATTGAATATTGACGCTCTTATTAATGTCTTCAACCTTATTAGCAACTTTGCTACTTAAAAGGCAATATCTCCAACTAATATAATCAGGAATATTAACAAAAGTAACATACTTATAAAGTTCCGTTTCATCAAGTTCCTTAATCCGTTTCAGAACAATAGCTTCAAGTTCTGAACCAGTTTCATTCTTAATCTTATCAGCTTTTTTAAGTTTACCAATAAGTTCGTCGATATTACTTTTCAGAGCAGGATTACCTAAATCTAAAACGTAAGAAGTATCGAACTCTAAGCCATGAACAGGAATCTCAAGAAGAAAATCATTTAAGTATGTAGTGATTCGTTCTTGCCAAGAACTATCAATAGGAGATACACCAACAACAGTAGGAAGAAGAACTCGCATTTCCTCACTACGGCTCAGCAATTCATTAACAGGACGAATAGCAGAACCAAGACGAAGAAAATCAGTTTTGAAAGCATCTTTATTCCGAAGTTCAAAAGAAGAAGGATTGTTCCTCCATTCAATACGAACTGAACGATTAACTTTAATCATATTTTTAACATTTTAAGTTATTCAATCTTTTATATGTTAATGAGTAGTAATAACCTTTCGATTATTACTACTCAAATTGGGTGTTTAGTTCAGAGCTAAATCAAGCCAGAACGAAGTGGTAGGATTATCAATATTGATACCTTGCGAACCAAGAACTTCATAAGAAGCAATATCCTTTGTATCCGACAGTTGAGTACCACTTGCAAGTCCCCACGAAGCAGGCAGTTCAGCCATACCTTTATAGACACCTACTTTATACTCACGACCCTCTTCACAAACAAACTTAATATTACGCTCACCATTCGAACCCATAGTATGGTCAAGGAATACAGCACTATAAGAAGTAATAGGCAGACCTTGATACATATTACCAGCTTCACGGTCACGACGAGCACGAATACCGTGGTCGAACATATCAACAATCTTGACAGTAAGAATCTTACCATTAAACATCTTATAACGGTTAAAATACTTACCATAAGACATCATCTCACCATTACCACTAATTTCCTCATTTCCAAGAGTTACAAAGTAATTCTTAAGACGAGCATCATAGTAAATAGCATCATTGAACATTCGTGCAAAACCTTTACCGCAATAAAGAACAAGTTCCTCAACGGTAGAATCAATACGATTGTCAAAGATACGAGTAATGATACGGTCGAAACGATTAAGTGTCAGAACAGAATACGTTTCATAATTACCAACAGCCTTGAGAATATCAAGAACACCAGCACCACGAGGAATTGCCTCACCAGTCTTTTCATCCTTTAAGTGGATAATACCATTCGAATCGCGGTTGTACTCCGAGAACCACAAGTCCTCTTCGAGCATCTCACGTCGCATGATTTCCCACATCTTCATTTCGTAAGGCATCCACAGACTACGCTCACCACCAGATGCAGTATCAAAAGCAATATTAACAACCTTATTACCCATGTTACCAGCAATCTCTTTCGAGAAACGGTAGTAACCATACTGGTTGGTTGCCTTGCTGAACGACTGGTTATTCGAGCGGTTTCCGTCAGACTTGCTACCCGGAATAGTCGAAGCACCTAATGCCCAAATAGCACCACTAATGAAGTCTTTTGCAACAGCATCAGCCGAGATAGGAGCACCCGACATATTGGTAAAACGATAAACGTATCCACCAGTCGAAGTAGCAATACCCTCATTCTGAATACGCCATTGCATACCCGAAGGAGCAATAGCTGTGTGCTGATAAATAAACCAATTATCCTCCATTTCAACCTCAACAGTTCCATAAGGCTGAATAGCAATTTTATCAGATACCAGCTTTTTCAAACGAGAAGTAACACGCTGACGAGGAGCAATTTCCCAAGTATATTGAGTATCACCACCATTCAGCTTAACTTTTGTTGTAACAGCACCCTGACCCTCAGTAAGAGTAAGAAGAGGATACTTGTCACTATCCTTACCCCAAAGATAAGTAAGATTACGATTAAGTTTAACAGGGTCAATCAAATCAAAATTCAGAAGCATATTAGCATCTGTATATTGATTCGAGTCAAATTTTACAGTTCCAATTTCACGCATTGTAAATTAGATTTTTGGTTAAGTTATTATTATAAGGCAAGAACATTTGCTTTATTTAATAGGTAAAACAATTTTATCATCCTTTGCAGTCTTTTGAACTCTGGGATTACCATTGTTTTTACCAGTCTTACTTGCTAATGAACGAAGACGTTTAACTTCTTTTTTAGCAAGTTCAGCTTTAATCAGTTGGTCAACTCCACCATCAAGATTCATAATAAATCGCATAGCCAATTCAGCAGGATTAGAAAGACGATTAATCTCATCAATCTGTGCTTGACTATAAACCATTCCATTAATCTCTTGAACAGGACGAGAGAAATAATCAAATAACTCTTGACGAGAAATAAGTTTTTCACCATCAGTTGTCTTAATTCTCAAACCTTCTTTCGGAAGAGCATATTCTCCAATCTGACCTTTAACAACAATTAAATCATAAAGACTACCCGGTGCATTATGAATTTTGACAGTACCGTCATCTTCATACGAAACACCAAAGTATTTAATTTCCTTTTCAAGTTCAGCCTGCATTTCTTTGGCCTCACGTTCACGAATTGCTTTAATCTCACTCTCTTGAGTTTTACGCAACCAATTAAGACTTTCAGTCGCATCGTCTTTAAGAGTGTTATTTGCTTTTGCAAACTCAACAATTCGTTTGGCACGTTCCGGAGAAGTACCTTTTTGAATTTCAGCTTTATAGATTAAATCAGCAAGTAAGTTATCATCATCTTTGATTTCAATCTTACTATAATCTACATTTGCCGAATAACCTTCGATTGTACCGAACTTACTTTTATATTCAACAAGAGCTGCAATATCAGGATTATTAGCTAAAAACTCGTTAAAACCTTTTGCAAAACCCTCTCGTTCACCAAGAGCTTTTACAGCAGCTTCACGTTTAGCAAAACCCTCAATCGTAGGTTCAAACTTAACAAGTTCACCTTTCTCATCTTTAATAACAATGCCACTGGCTTTTGAAATAGCTTCGATATAATCACCGTCTAATTCATTAGCGCCTTCATCAGACATTGCATCAATTTGTTCCTTTGTGAACTTAATTTCACCGTTATCATCTACGGCGTTTCCGTTATCATCAAGTGTGTAAAGAGTACCATCAATTTCTACTTGTTCCGGTTCAGTTTCTTCTTCACCATTACCAGTAGAACCACCCTTCTCACCTTCTTCCTCAGCTTTCTTACGAGCAGCTTCCTCTTCAGCTTTACGTCGTTCTTCAGCTTCTTGAGCTTCTTTAACTTCCTTAGCTTTACGTTCTTCTAATTCTTTACGAAGACGTTCTTGTTTTTGCTCCTGAGTTTCATCATCAGGTATAACAACTTTTTCAACAGCCATATTAGTATTTATTTATAGTTGAATATTATTACATGAACAAAGATATACTATATATAATATATTATCAATAATTATAGTAGTATTATCTTGCAGGTTCTCTTGCTCGCCGTCGATAATTCTCGGTCATCATTGCTTTAATTCTTTTTGTAACTTTATTCTATTAACATCAGAAGCAGTGTAACCAGATTGAGCAGCCATAGCTTCATCTTTATCTATATTACCATTTCCATTGGTATCGACTTTAAGTCTCATATTCCAAATCTCTTTTTCACCTTCTTGTTTAAGAATCTCAAGATTAACATCATGTTTTCTATCAAGAGCATTTTGTTGAGCTTCAAATTCTTGCTTAGCTGCTTCACGCTGACTAACAATTTGTTCAACTTCTGCTTGAGCTTGTTGTTGAACTTGTTGCATTTGAAGTTCATAATCTCGACGAGCTTGAATAGCTTTCTTAATATTCTTAGCAATAGAAGTAATATTATTGTTTTCAATAGCTTCAATAGCAACTTCCAGTTGGTCATTCTGACCTGCACTAAATGCAAGTTCTTTCATCATACTCAGCTTATTCTGAACATCGGCGTTATTACGAATATAAATTCCAATATTACCAGAGAAATCAGAAGAACCATCAATATCAACTACAACAACTTTATTAGTTGTCGGGTCTACATAAGAACCTCGTTTACCATCAATCCAAGCAAACTTACTGTAATCAATATTTGCAACATAATCACGTTCACGGAAGAGATTAAAACATTCAAGACTCCAAACACTTCCGGTCATTGCTTGAGAATAATTCGATTCATTAACAGCCTTACCAGCATAATCTTTGGTATTACCAAAGCGAGCATTATTCATATTAGCTGCTTCCCAAGCTTCTGCTTTCAAACCTTGTTTAAGATTATCAAGCATTTGAATATAATTCGTAATAGCACTTGTGGCTACTTCTCGAATAGATTGTAAAGCATTGGGTTGTGCATCAGAATCATCAAACGGTAGGAAACTATCTTTATTTGCAACAGCAAGACGTTCCTCGGTAGTCATATCGCTACTATCAGCGAGAATACTTTCAGGGAATAATAACCAAGACTTAAACTTAGCTACTGCACGTTCTTGTTGTAAAGTATAAATACGATAAAGAGCGAGATAAGGTAAAACACGGAAAGGAATAGGATTACGAAGATTATCTTTATGTAAACCTACCATACCGTTATAAGGTAATTTACAATCACTATAATTGTTAAACCTTTCACGTTGAACTTCGATAGGTCGCGGCTTAATATAAATACCACTATGACAACCACCGATACGCCAACCTTCCCAAACTTGATTTATCCATTCCCATTCAATTTCAATATCACCAGCAGAAGCATCAAATTCATAATCCTCATCTACAACACTTTCTACAACATTTCCTAATAAATCTCGATGTTTAAGAATACCTTGTTTAATTTCAGTTTTCCAAACATAATGATAAATATCAATTTCTTTACCATACAATCGAGTTTCACTACGAAGTGCTTCTGCGTTAGTATGTAAGATAGCTTTACGTTCAGCAAAATCTGTTTTATTGAAGATTTGAACTATACCATCAGGAGCATCATATTTAGGAGATACAGTATAAATATCTTTAAGATAATTCATCTCTGCATCTGTAAGTTCATCACGGAATCTATCAATAATTTGTGGAATAGTCATTCGATAAACACGAAGTCCTGCATCATCATCTTCGATATATCGTTGACCACTTTCAATACGATAATATTCGAGAGGAGATATTACTTGAAGATAAACATCACCTTTATAAACTTCTCGATAAGTATAAACCTCTTCACAAGCCCACCAATAGAAATAGCATTGTTGATACTTGTCTTTCGCTTCAACAATAGTATTGATAAGTTCAAGACGTTTTTGAGTTGTAATAGTTACATCATCAATCCAATCGTTAAGAACTTCCTCAATAATATCGTTAAGTTCACCTTGTTTAATTGTCTTTTGACCAGTATTAAATCCTGCTTCATTAAGACGATTAATAATTTCTTGATTACAATAAGCCATTACTTTATCAGCAAGAACTTTATTGCGAGCAAGAGTTACAGAAGGGTCATTATTAAATACTTGATAATTAGAGAACATATTAATAAATTCTCCCATATATCGTTCTTTAATAGGAGTGAGAAAATCTACATCACGTATCTCACCATACATGACAGCTTTCTCACCAACTTTATCAATATAATTCCGAAGAACATATTCATAAGTCTTAGGGTCTACTAAACCATTAGCAGCATCAAGAAATTTCTGCGTAACAGTTTTATCATTCTGACCAATAGCAAGATTAATCCAATAATTACAATTAGGAATGTACCAATCTTTCGTTTGTTTTGTAGCAGTACTTGCACGCTGGTCAGGCATAACAAGTGGAGTTGCTCTTAAATCACGTTCACTCATTTTAGGAATCTATTAACTTTACGACCAGTGTTATTAGTTTTACTTTTCGAGTTAGCTTCTCGTTCAAGTAAAAGGGAATCTTTACGAAATTCAAACATTGCAACGATAGCCGAACTTAATCGGTCTGCATTACGCCCAAATATAAATCTATCTAACTCTAATAAGAAACTTATATCATAAATTTGATTAAATCTATATATTGGTGTATCGTCGGACGTTTTTCCAACAATTTCGTATAAGAAATCCCGCACCATGCGCATACCCTCTAACTTAATATCGCCATCACCAATTACAATACCATAACCAGTAATACGAGGGCCATCAACACTACGATTAATATAACTACTTGGGTCTTTCAGTAACTTATCTCTATAACCCCATTTCTTGAAATTAGTAACAAGTTCACCAGTACCAGCTTCATAAAGAACTTTACAATTCCAACGTAAACAAGCATAAAGAACAAGTTTATCGACAGCTTCCATAGTATCAAGACGACCACAATAAGAAGCAACAAGTCGTTTACCCATGTAAGGAGTTTTGCTGTTAGTACGCATCCACACTTGAAAACTTGCAAGTGAATTTTTTGTACTAACTTCTTCTTTATTTTTATCTACACGATATGGGTCATAAGAAATAAAATAAAGACTACCATCATTTGGGATAGGAGAATAAAACTCTCTTATACAACCATGAACATCAGTCTTTGAATTATGAGGTACATCAGTTATATACTCATGGAATCTATCGGAACCAAATATAGCTCGTTCAATACATTCCTGTTTAGTAACAAATCTAACACGTCCATCATCAAGTATATACCAACCATCTTCATAAAAATGATTAGACTTATCATATTTAATAGCGTTAATATGATTAGTAAGTTCCGGACTGTGAAAAATGTTCTCTTGTGTGTTCGTAAATGCCTCATTAGGACTGTTAGCACGTTGACCTACATAAATATTATATTCACCAGCATCTTTTTCTTTTTCTGCACCACGTTTTTTGTCATAATCATCCTTCCAAGAAGCAAACAGTAAAGAATTACCATCTTCTATAAAAGGTTCATAATCCCATATCTGCGGAAAAAAGAAACCACAAACAGCATGTCTACTATTAGCATCCCAGATATTTTCCATAGGAAGCATATCATTCTTTCCGGGATTATAAAAACAATTACTAAAAGCTTCCCAGTTAGCACCTTTTGTACCACCCGTACCATACACACGGATAGTACCAATTCGCATTGCACCTGATTCACTATTAGACATCATAACGTCTAATGCCTTTTGAAGATTAGGACAGTTATGAGTAATAGTAAAATCTTCTAATAATACAAGATTATCACCATCTACTTCAAATCCATAATATCTACCTCGACCAATAGGTTTAATATCAAATCGAGTTTCCAATACATTCTTTTGTAATGAAATATAATTTTCTGCTTTTTTACGATTTATTTTAGTAGGAATTAAATGACAACCAGATAAAATAAAAATTCTATAATAAGTAACACCTCTTATAATCTTTTCTGAAACAGTGGTTTTCAATCCAAGACTTCTACAAATATAAACAATATCATAAACAATTGCAGGGTCTTTTTGAGCTATTTCAAAATTATGTTTTTTAGAATCATAAGAACCATCAGTGTCAATAATACCAGCTAAAAATTCTAATCTACTTTGTTTATCAGTATAAATGTACTCTTTTGGAATATATTTATTATGAAGAACTCCCATATTAAAAAGTTCTTGTCTAAACCAATTATCCGAAGCATCTTCACATTTTACTAATGTAATTCTTTTAGCATTAGAATTAGTATCTGCAATCGAATAATCAAGATTATTATTTTTTGAATATTCTTTTAAATAATCAATTACTTCACTATCTTCATTGGTAAATCTACATGTATCTTTATCTCCATCACCAATCCATAATCCAAAAACATAAGGTTCAATTTTAACATTCTTTTTATCAAAATCAATACATGTTTTTATAAGAGCATGATTATCTTTCCAGCGAGGATGTTCTTTAATCATATTTATATAATCTGGAGCAGTCATAGTAATCGGTTTACATATATTACCATAACTTTTCCTATAAATCATATAAATGTCATGCTTACTATTTACAACATGAGATTCACCATTTAAAGGAGTAACTTCGTATAAATCATCTTCACCATTTATAGTAGCTAATACTGTACGAGGATTTCCGTCAAGTCCCATAAGTTTATCACCTACTTTAATATCTTGAACAAATTTAATTTGTCCATCAGACATTATAAAACCAGTATTTTCCCCAAAACATTTACCTGCTTCCTCAAAATCAGTTTCAATAGCTTTCTTACCTACTGCGGCACTTTCATTTTTACCAATAGCAACACTTAAAAGTTTACTACGAAATCCGAAAGCCTTCTGACCTTCTTTTGATTTCTTATATCCAAGCTCAATACCTTTATCAAAGTTCTCACTTAGATAACCTCTTCGCCAATAAGTTTTATCTTCATACCAATCAAGATTAACTTTAACCATATAAGATGTAGCACCTTTCTCAGTTAAGTAATCCATTTGGTCGGCAGCAAGTGTAACAGTTACATTCTTATTTGCGTTGATAGTATTAGCTGCTTGACTACCACGTTTATATGAAAAACCTTTACGACGAGCTTTTGCCTTACATAAGTTACAACTATTGTTAGCAATCAACTCATCAATTTTAAAGTTCCAATAATCTCCATCCCAAAATCGAGGAAAACCTTCAACAGTATTAACCTTAAATCTCCCCTCTTTATCTAACTGTTTACGTTCCTTTTCATTAGGAGCACGTTCGATACGACCATAATTAAGATAATTATAATGGTCGCCAGTTATACGAACTTTATGAAGTAAAGCCTTACGTTCAGCATCAGATTTAGCTGCTAAATAAGCAGGAATATCTTTAATGTATAATTTACAATATGCTTGAACACCTTTAACTCGTCTATCCATTTCACGTTGCCAAAACTTTACGGCATTAGGACTATCATCAGGTTCAAGACAATAACATCCATGTTTTTCATAAAAGTCTGCAACACGACTAAATATTTCAGTACCTACGAAAACAAAGTCTATTTTCATAAGTACACCACCACTTTCACCTATAAGAAAATCGTTATCTCTGTCAATCCAAGGTTTACCAGTAAAACGACAAATACTTGAAGATAAAGGTTTGTAAGTTTCTTTATCTTCAAGTATATAATCTATAAACGGACTTCGACCAGTTTCATAACCATAACGATTGTCTTTACGATAATGTTTCTGTTTCGTTAGGAGCATTAGATGCTCTATCATTCGTTCCGTCATAGCTATCTCTATATTCAGCTCCACCACGAATTGATGTTACACCTTTTTCAATCTTATCCCACTTATCATTAAGCTCAGTAAGACTTTCAACTCGTGCAGGAATTTCATTAGCAATTTTAATAATTTGTTTAAGAGTATCTTCACAAAGAGCTAAATCTTTCATTTCAAGTTCTTTCGACATTAAATCTTCTATACCATCAGTTAATGTACGAACTAACTTACTTGAAAGATTCAAAGATTTAATAGTAGAATTAATTAAATCTTCAACAGCTGTAATATTAAGATTTGATTTTACAAATTCAATAGCAGATAAAACAACTTTATCCGGTAGATAAGATTCATCTAAACCAGCATTAGACTTAGCATAAGCATAAGCTTCTTTTTTAGTAAGTCCTGCTTTCGTTACATAACCTTTTCTATCGGATAAATATAATATAAATCTAAATTCTTTTTCTGCAAAAGATTTATCTTTACTATCATCACGAGCATATATCTGTTGAAGTAAAGGATATTGAAGTATCTCTTCTACATCAAGAATTAGTTTATCATTTTCTATCTTAAATCCATGTACCATATATCATCGACTTGATATAAATATTAATACAGCGTTCAAAGCAATAGAACCAGCTGCAATCCAACCATTTCTACGTTTCTTTTTTCGTTCAACTAAATATCTTTCTTGATAATCAATTAGCTTATTATTGAGTGAATCAAGACTACCAAAAGAAACAACCAAAAGACTATCACGAATAGCAATATGATAAGACTGGAAGGATATAACGCTATCTTGTACCTTTTGAATTTCATTGGCAGTAAGATAAAGTTTTTCATATTTTTCACCTTCAAGAAGTTTTATAGCTAACTTACGAGTTTCTTTCGGAGTAAAAACAATAACTGTATCGCCATCAATCTTGTATCTTTTTTGCGATATAGCGGAGAACGGAATCATCACTAATGATATTACTATCATTAAAATCACTTTCAGCTTTCTCATAAATAGTAATAGTTTTTTGTTCAATTCCTCTAAGACTATCAATAACAAACTGTTGTTCATTAATAATCTTATCATATTTCTCAATGAAACTATTAAGACTATCTCTTAAAGATTTAATAGTTTCATCATTTCTTTCAATACCTAAAAACTTACGATTATAATATCTACAAAAATAAGTAGCTCCAACACCAATCGCAAGAATCAAAATAATATAAAATATATATTGAGCAGTATTTTTCATAACTTACAAATCTAAATCCATTTCATTAATAAGAACATAAGATTGAGTTCCTTTACCAATCGCTTTATCAAACAAAGGAATAATAATATCATTCCATTGATTCACATCTTTGATAACTTGACAACCAGCAGAATAAAGACCAATCTCGTCACTTACTTTCCAGCTTGACGCCCTATGTAAATTAATACCAAACATACCAAAGTCAGTATTATCGGTAATATCAATTTTGTCATCTCGGTTATTGTCACGAATTACTTGACAAGGATTAGCTTGAACAAGTGCTTTATATTGTCCTTTATGTTTACCTATTTTCCAAAGAGCTTTGTGTACACCTTCTCGAAGAACTGCACAACCTTTATTATTAACAGGAGTTTCAAGATTTAGATTACTTGGGTCAGTAGTAGCTTCAAAACCCATACATTCCCATATATTAAAATCTCGTTCATAAAACATTACAATAACATCATTATAATATTTAGTACAACTACTTTTAGAACGAATACCCCAAATATTAAGATTAATAGGATAACTATCATTTTTTCTAAATATAGGATATTCTAAATTTTTCGCAATTTCAATAAGTCTATTTGGTAAATCATTTACACCAATAAGTTTATTAAATAATGCGTTATATTTTGATTCCTTAATTGCTTTCATATTTGTAATACTTTTTGTAACTTGTGTGGGCCTCGCTCCGCTCGGCCTTTCGGGTGCTCCGCACCCTCACCCGGTGGGGGAGTGGGTTGGACGCCCACTGGCGACACCATTCGTATCATCACTTATAACACTTCTATCGTCCAAACTAAATTTTATAGTTGCCCACGATAATTACTATTAAAAATCCTAATAAGATTTACTGCAAGTTTACCACGAGTATCTATATAATAAATCTTAATAGTTTTCATAACTTAGAAAAGTGTTTTAGCAGTTTTATAAATATGTTTACTTGAATAATCAGCAATCATCATTCCGACTTCATTTTTAAGATAAGGAATATCATACATTTCTATGACTTCTTCATCTTCTTCATTTTCGTCTTGAAATTGATTCTGAATAGTTCTAATATGACAGAGAATAATTCCTACATTTTTATAACCCCAGCTCTCAACAAGATTAGCATAAGTAGAAAGTTGCATTGCATAATGATTACCTATACTATCAGCGAGATGGTCAAGCGGTGCACCGAAATATTCTTCTTTATAAATAAAATTATTGAGGTCAAGTGTACCATCAAGTTTCTTATCATAATAACCACTTTCAAATCTAATTGGAGCTTTATTAGTTTTCCAGTCTAAAATAATAAATTCCTTATCACGAATTAAGAGAATATCAATAAGACCAGAAACAAGATTTTGACTATCATAAACACCAATCTCAGCGTAAATATGATAACCTTTCGTAACAAGAGCAGCAATCAGACTAAATATATCAGGATACTTTTCTCGAATACCAGTCTTAACAAAATATTCAAGATTTAGCTTACCGTATTTATGACTACCAACAATATCATCTATCGTATAGATTCTATCATTGATAAAACCATTAGCGTTCAGCTTATATCCATTACAAGTCTTAATAGCAGTTTCAAGGTAATTATGTTTCTTTGTTCCTTTATCACAAGCCTTAATAGTTTCTTGTTCCCATTCCCAAAGAATTTGTTTCTTAGTTTTACCTTTATATTTTTGATATTTTGGATGTCGAGGATTCTTACCTATACGTTCACACGCGGCGGCAATTTCTTCTTTCTTAAATTCTTGTGTATATTTACCAATAAGAGTAGTAACAGATATGTAACCATTACCTAAATCATCTGTGTACTTATGTTCCTCTTCATTAAAGTACAGTATTCTACCCTTTGGCAAAATCTTTTCTGAAACGCATTTTCTTCCCATCTTCTTCGGCAGTTCTACGTCTACGACGATTAGCAATATGATAAGCAATAATCTTTGCTTTACGTTCCTCTCGACTTAAACCTTCAAGTTCCTCAGCATGAGTTTTCTTAAAGAACTTAGCTGGACTGTATTCAAATCTACCAACACGAGGAACACTAACAACTTCATCTCCTCGCATCATAGCTTTGGCAACACTATCCTTTTGTGTTCTTTCCAGTAACTCTAATACTTTCGCCTTTTGGTCAGGTCTTAACTTTTCCCAAGCTGCAACACTTCGTTTATAAGAAGCAGGTCGTCGAAGAACATAAGGTTTAAGATGTTTTTCAATACGTTCATCTACGAAAGGAACTAACTTATCATAAACAAAAGGATTAAGCATAGTTTAATTATTAACGGTAGGAGATTCAATCCAAACACCTACGATAGAATATTCATCTACAAGAACAAACTCACTAAACTTAACAGTTCCAACACCAACAATAGATTTACCTTCACGGTGAATTTTCTGTTTAGCAGCAAGTGTTTGAGTATCACCCGGCATTCTAATAAGAGTAGGAATACAACCGTTTTCCAGTTTTACTTTATCTCCAACTTTAAGACCTTTGACATTTTCGGCAATAGCTCTAACAGTATAAGACTTAGCTGGAATCTTATTAATTTCCTCGTTATTAAGAATATTAAGAGTAGATACTTCAAAATCTGCACGAAGAAGAACTTTGTTACCACGAGGACTAAATGCAATTTTTGTTTCCATAGTTTTACTTTGTTTAGGATTTACATTATTATAACTACGAGTACAAATATATAATATAATCTTATCCCATGCAAGCAAATCTAAATAAATTTCAAACTGAATTAATAAAATTATCACTATCAGAAGCAGAATTATCAATAAGTCTAATAGTAATTACAGTATTAGCGATTGCAAGACCTCACAAGTGGGCGTCCAACCTGCTCTCCCACCGGGAGTACACAAGTTAAAACTAATAAAATCTCTATTGAAAGCTCTTCAAAGTTTACCACTTTTTGCATCACCAGTTTTCCCACCAAAAGAATCAATTTTGGCGACATTAGTATCTTGACCAGTTGCACTACTAAAATCACTAATTTTTGAACTAATTTTTTCGTTATTAAATTCGTTATTAATTACGTGATTATTTGATATAGTTTCTGAATTACGAGTTGGAATTTGTATATATATATTATATTCATTATTTGTAATAATATTACTTGTAATATTATTACTATATATAGGTATATGGTCAATTAATTCAAAAATTCATTCAAAAATTACGGAAAATAATGATGCAAAAATTGTAGATTTTAGTGAAGATAGAGGTCATTTTACAGATAATTTTACAGGTCAAATTACAAGTAATATTGAAATTACATTAAAAATTAATTCAAAAATTAAGGAAAATGGTAATGAAA
>ULSL01076728.1_pt1 | contig 31308 bp, 30 predicted proteins | sample 1956321 | NCBI WGS metagenome assembly ULSL01 (sample SAMEA4835707, study PRJEB28245) | human gut metagenome | biome: gut microbiome; material: fecal sample | place: Denmark | collected 2008
ATTTTTCTTTGTTGTCGTTCTTTCGCGGCAACTCTGATATCATATCATGTCTGTCGCTTTTTGTCAACAACTTTTTCTCGGCAATTTATTCTGTCGGAGCTCAATATCACTTGGCTTTATCCGATCAGAACTGCTCTGCACGAGTCAGCTTTGTTATAATACCACCCGGCTCGAATTTTGTCAATCAGAAATTACAAATTAAATTATATTCAGACAATTTATGTTGTATTCTAAAATTGTTATATCATGCTTTTTATTTTTCACACAATACAAGAAATTCATATAACATAGCCTATGCCTGAATTGCATCCAGTGCCTCCCTGACATTTGCCACCCCGATCAGCTTCATTGCATACTTCTTCCCTACAGAAGGAAGGGATACTTTTGGCAGAATGCATACTTCAAAACCAAGTTTGGCTGCCTCTGCCACACGTTGTTCTGCCATGCTTACACCACGCACTTCCCCGCTTAATCCCACCTCGCCAAAACAGATGGTCTTCTCATCAATCGTCAGATCCAGTTTGCTTGACATAATGGCAAGCACAATTCCCAGATCAATTGCCGGTTCATTCATACGGATTCCGCCCGCGATATTTACATAAGCATCACAATCCGACAACTGCATTCCAATACGTTTTTCCAAAACTGCCATCAGCAGATTCACGCGGTTAAAGTCCGTTCCGGTCGCAGTTCTCCTCGGATTGTTGAAATAGCTGTGACAGATCAGCGCCTGAATTTCCAAAAGAATCGGACGGGTACCCTCGATGGAACATGCCACGACAGAACCGGAAGCATCCTTTGGTTTGCCGCTGAGCATATACTCGGACGGATTCTCCACCTCAACCAGTCCCTCTGTGCGCATCTCAAAAACACCGATCTCGTTCGTGGAGCCAAAACGGTTCTTCACGCCACGCAGAATCCGGTAGCTTTCATGACGGTCTCCTTCAAAATAAAGAACCGTATCCACCATATGTTCCAGTACACGTGGACCTGCCACGACCCCTTCCTTTGTCACATGCCCGACAATAAAGATCGAGATATCCATTCCTTTTGCGATCTGCATAAGAACACCCGTAGACTCACGCACCTGTGACACGCTGCCAGGCGCCGAGGAAACGTTTTCGTTATACATGGTCTGGATACTGTCGATCACCACAATCTGTGGCTTATTCCGTTCAATTACCGTGCGTATGGTGTCCAGACTGGTCTCACACAACAGTTCCAGATGATCACTGAACGTGCCAATCCGCTCTGCACGCAGTTTGATCTGCTGCAGGGACTCTTCCCCGGACACATACAGTACCGAAAGATTCTGCCCGGACAGATTCCGGCAGACTTGTAATAAAAGCGTTGATTTACCAATTCCCGGATCTCCTCCAACCAGAACGAGGGAGCCTTTTACAACTCCCCCGCCCAATACACGATCCAGCTCCGGCATGGATGTGGAAATCCGCTCCTCATCCGATGTCTTTATTGCAGAAAGCGGAACAGGTTTCGCTTCTGTCGCTGGTTTTATTTTTCCGGAAGTACTGAGTGCTTTCCGGTCCACCAGTTCCTCTACGAACGTGTTCCACTCTCTGCATGCCGGACACTGGCCCATCCATTTGGATGATTCATATCCGCAATTCTGGCAAAAAAACGCACTGGTTTTTGCTTTTGCCATATATTATCTCTTTTCTACGCGGATTGCTACCGCATCTGCTCCTTCTAATTCTACGCTCAGGCTTAATTTGCCTCCAAGATTGGTCTTCATTGTTCCTGCAGACTTGCCATCGATATCAATCTCGTACTCTGTCTCTTCTGCCAGCTCCAATGTGATCTGTGCATCTTCCGGTCCCTCTACCGTAAAGCTGACAGTATTCTCATCCTCTGTAAAATTGGTGACAGCTGTACCCGGTACAGATTCATATACAAACAGTCCGTTACGCTCCAGTTTTGTAATCTCCTTGAACGTTTTTACTTTGTATTTATCTCCATGAAATTCGTAGTTATCAAGCTTTGCTTTCGCTCCCAGAGTGTAATCGCCGAAACTAAGGGTTCCGTTTCCTTCCGTACGAATTAATTCACTGATTGCAGCCATGATTTTTCCTCCTGTGTGGTTGATTATTTGGTTCTTAAATTATATCACTTTTTATCTTTTGATACAATGATTTCCTTGTTCTTCGTCGTCACGATCACACGGTCTTTCGCATGGATTTCTCCACGGATCAGTGCGTCTGCCAAACGGTCTTCCACCTCATCCTGCAGTTTTCTGCGCAGAGGTCTGGCACCGTATTTGCGGTCATACGCTTTTTCAACAATAGATTCCTTTGCAGCTTCCCGTACCACCAGATCGATCTGTAACTGTTCCTTACAGCGTTTCTGTAAATCACGCACCATAATGCCGATGATTTTTTTCATATCGTCTTTGTTCAGCGCACGGAATACAATTGTCTCATCAATACGGTTTAAAAACTCCGGTTTAAAAATACGTTTGACTTCTTCCATCACGCTGGCTTTCATCCGCTCGTGATCCTGCTTTTCATCTTCTTTTGCACCAAAGCCAAGCTTCTTCGGCTCGATGATCGACTGTGCGCCCGCATTACTGGTCATGATGATAATGGTATTCTTGAAATCTACTTTGCGTCCCTGGGAATCTGTAATATGCCCGTCATCCAGCACCTGAAGTAAGATGTTAAACACATCTGGATGGGCTTTTTCAATTTCATCAAACAAAATCACAGAAAACGGATTTCTGCGGACTTTTTCAGAAAGCTGGCCCCCATCCTCATGGCCCACATATCCTGGCGGGGATCCAATCATTTTGGATACACTGTGCTTTTCCATATACTCCGACATATCTACCCGGATCATGGATTCCTCGTTGCCAAACACAGCCTCTGCCAGTGCTTTGGAAATTTCCGTCTTTCCGACACCGGTTGGTCCCAAAAACAGGAACGAACCGATCGGACGCTTTGGGTCTTTGAGTCCCACGCGACCACGGCGGACAGCCTTGGAAACTGCAGATACCGCTTCTTCCTGTCCAATCACGCGCTTGTGCAGTGTTTCTTCCAGTTTCTGCAGACGGGATGCCTCGCTTTCTGTCAGGCGGCTGACCGGAATCTTTGTCCATCCAGCCACCACATCGGCAATCTCATTTTCGCCCACCACCGGAACTTTGTTTTTGGATACGCGGCGGTTCTTTTTTTCAAGTTTTTCCCTGGATGCCTGCAGGTTCTCCCGTGTCTCTTTCCATGTGCGGGCTTTCTCGATATCTCCCTCCTGCAGCGCATGTTCCATATCCAGTTCCGTCTGATGAATCTCACGGTTTAACTGCATCATCTCATCCGATCCATGCATCATTCCAAGCCGTGCTTTTGCAGCTGCCTCATCCATCAGATCAATCGCCTTATCCGGCAGAAAACGGTCATTGACATAACGGGCAGATAAACGCACGGATGCTTCCACTCCCTCATCCGTAATCTGCACATGATGATGCTTTTCATACAGCTTTCGCAGCCCTTTTAAAATCTCAATGGATTCTTCCTCTGTCGGTTCCTCCACCTGTACCGGCTGGAACCGCCGCTCGAGTGCTGCGTCTTTTTCAATATACTTGCGATACTCTTCGATCGTGGTTGCACCGATCACCTGCACATCTCCGCGTGCAAGTGCCGGTTTTAAAATATTAGACGCATCCAGTGCACCTTCTGCTCCACCTGCGCCAATAATCGTGTGCAGTTCATCAATAAACAGCAGCACGTTCCCAGCCGTTTCCACTTCATTTATCACTTTTTTAATACGGTCTTCAAATTCCCCGCGGTATTTGGATTTTGCAACGAGTCCGGACATGTCCAGAGATACCAGACGTTTATCTGCCACAATATCAGGTACGTTTCCGTTTACCAGACTCTGTGCAATTCCTTCAACAATCGCTGTCTTACCGACACCCGGCTCTCCGATCAGACACGGATTATTTTTGCCTCTGCGGCACAGGATCTGGATCACCCGTTCGGTTTCCTTTTCCCTGCCAATTACCGGGTCTAACCGTCCGGCCCGCGCCATAGCTGTCAGATCGCGGGAATACTGATCGAGCGTAGGGGTAAGTGTTGCCTCCTCATTTCTTCCACGCTGGATTTCTTCCCGGTACTGTGCCGGGTCCTCTCCCATCGCAGCAAGAATATCCACAAAAAGTTTCTGTGGGTTGGCTCCCATTGTATTTAAAAGCCGGGAAGCTGCACAATCCCCCTCTTTTATGATGGCAAGCAGCAGGTGTTCGGTTCCGATCCGTTCACTGTCAAAACGGTCTGCCATCTCCCTGGCACGATCCAGCACCATCTGGGTACGCGGAGAATATCCGTCACGGTCTGCCACCGTCACCTCCTCACCTGCCGCAACCAGTTCATCAATCAGCTTAAGCAGCGCTTCCAGTTCCACATTATTGGCTGTCAGTACTTCTGCTGCTACACCGGTTCCTTCCTTGAGCAGCCCCGCCAGAATATGTTCGGTTCCGACATAGTTGCAGCCGGACGAACGGGAAAGGCGGTTCGCATAATTCAGAGCTTTTTTCGCCTTATCTGTATATGGAATCAAAATTTATACCTCCTGTTACAATTCTACAAATCAATAAATTCGATATCGTCATCGGTATCTTTTTTGGTTGTTTTCTTCTTTCTTCCGAGCATGGAGCTTCGAACTTCTTCTGCCAGTTCTTTCTGCAGCATGATATCTTCATCATCTGCATCCCGGTAATGGTCCTCCCGCTTCTCCCGCTCTTTTTCCCTGTCATCGGTATCTTCTTCCGGATCATCCAGGTCATCCTCCAGATCATCCTCAATACCCTCTAACAGTTTATGCATAAATCCGCCTTTTTTGCGGAATGTTTCCTTTCCGTAACGCTTGGATATCCCGGTGTCATCCGGATCATCCGTTTCATACAGTTTTTCATCGTCCGGATCATCGTAATCGTAATCCTCATCGTCATCATCGTCATAAAAATCATCATAAGGATCGTCATCATCTTTTTTTCTTTTGACGATCAGAACCACTATGATAATCAGAAGAATCAGTACAACCACAACGAACGCACAGAGAATCAGCCGCATCTGGCTTTCCGTACTCTGGAACAGGCCCGTTTCTCCTTCCTGGGTAGAAGCTTCTGCAGATGTTGTCTCTTCCCCTATGGTATGCTTATACTGGTTATAGTTCATACATACAAACGGATAAATTTCTTCCGGATCATCCAGATCCAGCATATACAAAGCACCGTTTTGTCCGTTTTCATCCACCAGATACAAAAGTCTCAGCGGTGTGTCTATTCCGTCTTTGCGCATGCACGGATACTGATTTTCCCACAAAGTCACTGTATCTTTGACAAAGCCATCCAAAACATAGCGATCCGGAATACTGTCTGTCAGATAGAGATTTGTTTCGTCAATCGTAAAATACTGCTGCCCGTCTGCCGGAGCCTGTGTCTCTCCTTTTTGCTGTGTATCCTGTGATTCCTGCTGCGCAGCTCCTCTGGTCACCTGAATGGTATAGGTCTTTTTCACACCATTTTCCGCCTGCACGACGATCTGTACTTTATTTACACCGGTTTTCAGTTTGTCTGCCCCACTGACCGAGATCACAGATGCCTTAGCATCATTTGGCTGTGCGCTGACTGCCAGCGATGTCACCTGATCTCCCACTTTTGCCTGATATTCGGTAACTTTCGACTGAAATTCCGGAGAAAGGGTTCCTTCGGAAATCGTCAGGGATGCCAGCGTATTGTCTTTTGATTTGTCATCTGCTGCCGCTGCCGAATTTTCAACAGCTACAGATACACTTGCACCTCCCACATCCACACGGTCCCCTTCCTGATTGCCCGCAGATGGTGCGGATGCGGCAAAACTTGCAGTTCCCGCCGCATCTGCTTTAAATTTAACAGTTCCGCTTGCACGTTTGTTTCCGGAACCGTAACTTCCCAGAGTCATAGAAACCGTGCCTGCATTTACACTGGTTTCCGCTGTTGCTGACTGATAAGTAAAAAGATCTTTGGAATATGTCAGATTTACCGTTCCCGTCACCCCTGCCGGAAGTGTCACTGTCACTGCCAGAGTATCTCCTATTTTCACGGATCTGGCGCTTAAAGCAATGATCATGCTCTCCGCCTGTGCATGCACATCCGGTGTCATGATACAACTGATCAGAAATACCAGTGCCAGTACCACTCCCAGTATCCGTTTTCCTTTTGCTTTGCTTTTTTGTCTCATATGTTCTGCCTTTCTTTTACTGCTGAATGGTGATCTTCCCCTGAAGATGTTTGTTCAGATATACCAGATCAAGCACATTGACCCCGTCTTTTTTGCGGTTTGTATCTGCGGCCTTAAGATAACATCCGGTAAGCTTTTGGGTACCATTCAGATGCCTGTTCAAACGGTTCAGATCTGTTTTGTCGATCTTTCCATCTCCGTTTACATCTCCATAAATCACAAGCGTATAGGAAGAAATTTTCTTGTTTTTGCTGTCATACACCTGCAGAACATTGCCGGTTGAAACGATTCCGGTAACACTCTTTTTGGATGCACTGAACAGTTTGACCGTTCCCGCGGTCACTTTAAGTTTTTTCAAAAATGTTGCCGCCTTTGTTCCCGGCGCAATCCCCGTAACCATTTTGTCTTTCAACTGATATGTTTTCGAAGTCACGGAAGTCTTCTCGGTCTCTGCCGCTGCACCAGCTTTCTTTACAATGGTAAGCGTATAGGTTTTGGATGCTCCGCTCTCCGATTTGCAGGTAACTTTACACGTATTGGTTCCCGTCTGAAGTTTTTGGGTGCCGGTTCCCGTCACAGAAGATTTCGCAGCTACCGGTGATGCACTTATGGTAACGGTGGAAACTTTGCTGTCCACGACGAGGGAATACGAAGTAGTATCTCCGCGAAATACCGGTGTCAGTGTCTGTCCGGTTACGCTGAGCGATTTCAGATAGTTATTCGGATTTCCACTGGCTGTAAATGTCACTGCAGATGCCGGCATACCGGAATAAACCGGAATACGGAATACAAATGCCTGCTGCTTGTCCGCATACCCCTGTCCAAGCTTTCTGCCCTCATTGTAAGCAGCCGCAAGGTTTGCCATATACTGGTGGCTGTACAGATTCTTCTGATTCACTACATTAAACTTCTGGAAATACAAGGTATCCTGACCCACGCCAATGTAGTTTTTTGCCAGAATTTTTGCTCCTCCTTCAAGTGCTGCATACCGGGTATTCCATCCCGCTTTTTTTGCATATGCCAGTCCGTTTTTGATGACCAGTGTGGAGGTAATGCCCGCTGCCCCCACATTAAAATAGTTATAGTAACCCTCATAACCGCTATAAGTTCCGGAAATCAGGGAACTGGTTCCTTTTAACCCCTGCTCCTGACGCACTCTGGATGCAAGATGATACGGGCTGACCCCGGTTTCCTCACCGATATCCATAAATGCCTGCGCATAATCCAGCGCAGATCCGTCGCTGTCCTCAACCGTATTCTCCATAAAGGTTCCTTTCAGGATAGAAGAAACTCCCTGTCTGGTCTGCACCTTGCTGAAACTTAAACTTTCAAATTGAAAAATATCGGTTTCATTGAAAAAATTCCGTGGATCTAAATAATAAGCGATATAGTCTGCATCAGCACCGACCCACGAAGATCCGTCATAGACCGTCCACACATTGGTGGTCCAGTCATATGCACCGTCTGCGGTGGATTTGGTTGCGTCATTTCCGGTCTTCGGAACAAGATTGACTCCGTTTACGCTCTCTTTGCTGACCACGGTATTCCAGTCAAGCCCGGTCTTAACCGCCTGAAACTGCCACTGCGGATATGCTGTGTGAAGCGCGGAAAGTGCACGGATGTAACTATCCGGAAATCCTGCCGCACGCAGCTGCACGGCATAACTGCTGGCTGCTGCATCTGTACGCACACTGACTCCGGCAAGTGTTCCTGTTATAAGAATTGCCCCACAAAGCAGGGCACTCAAAAAGCGTTTTATCTTTCGCATATTCTTCCTCACCTGTTATGATCTGACTGCGCGGCATCCCAAATGCAGTGCAGTCTTTCTGTATCATTATATAGAAAAAGCATATCTGCGTCAATTCTGTGCGTTGTTCTTTTTGTTCCGGGTACAGTTACTCTCCTTTATGATATAATGCGGACGTCTTTTGACTTCCATATAGGTTTTTGCAATATACTGTCCCATAATTCCCATACAAAACAGCTGGATTCCGCCAATGCATGTCACGATACATACCAGCGACGGCCAGCCGGCAACCGGATCCCCGAATACCAATGCGCGTACGATTTCCGCGATGATTGCAATAAAAGAAACCACGGTGAGCACCAGCCCCAGATACGAGGAAATCTTCAGCGGAACATCCGAAAAATTGATAATCCCATCAAACGAATAACGCACAAGTTTCCAGAAACTCCACTTGGTTTCTCCCGCAGACCGTTCTACATTTTGAAATTCCAGCCATTTGGTATCATATCCGACCCAGGCAAAGATTCCCTTGGAAAACCGGTTGTATTCGCTGACGGAAAGAATGGAATCTACCATTGCACGGTTCATCAGACGGTAATCCCTTGCCCCATCTGCAATCTCAATGTGGGAAAGTTTCCGCATAACTTTATAAAACATGCGTGCAAAAAACGAACGGATCTTCGGCTCTCCCTGCCGGTTCACCCGCCGGGTTGCCACATTGTCACAGTCTCCGGCTTCTAACATCGCAGCCATCTGTGGCAAAAGAGTGGGCGGATCCTGCAGATCCGCATCCATCGTCGTCACATAATCCCCCTTTGCATAGGACAATCCTGCCAGCAGCGCCGCTTCTTTTCCAAAATTGCGGGAAAAAGAAAGATAGTGCACGCGCTCATCTTCTGCTGCAAGTTCCCGGATCTTTTGCAGTGTTGCATCCTTCGATCCGTCATTGACAAATAAATATTCAAAATCATAATCGCCCATTTCCCGTGTCACGCGGTTTAATTCCCGGTACAAAATCTGCAGAGATTCCTGCTCATTGTACATCGGTACGACGATGCTGATGCATTTTTTCCCCATATTTCCCCCTTATCTTATATCTTATCCACATACTAAACAGGAATAACAGAAGCGCAGCTATGCTGATGGCAGCTCCGATCTGTACGCCCGGTGTGGTATAACGCAGCTCGATCTTATGCGTTCCTTCTTTTAAGTGTACACCAATGAGTGCATCCGCGAAAGGCTTTATTTTCGTCTTTTTACCGTCTACATACAGACTCCAGCCCTCATCTGCCGGCACTGACAGAATCAGTCTTCCCGCCTGCCTGACATCGATACTTCCAACGATCCTGCGATCTGTCATTTTTTCGAGTGACATGGTCTGTTCGCTGAGCGTCTCATACGCGGTGCACATGGCCTTGAAATTCAGGCGGTACACATGGTATTCGATCGTTTCTGCATTGAGATTGGTAATATGGACCTTTGTTCCGGCTTTGCACTCTCCCAGATCCAGCAGATAGCGGTGGGTGGTCTTTCCATACTGCTGCGTCCATCCGTCATCTCTTGATACTGTCAGGGAATCCGCATTGCAGGTCACATAATCCGCATAATAATATCCATCCTCGGAAATATCAATTGTCGTATCCCCGGCTGCCTGCGACTGTGTACAGGTTGCCGGATAAAGCATGTCTCCTTTTGCTCCCAGCTGCTGTGCCAGGGAATTCAGGGAACCGATCCTATCAAGCATGGAAGATTCCCAGCCTTTTATTGCCTTCTCGCTCATCATATAGCCAAGTGGCAGGCAGTAGTTATTCCGATAAAGATAATTTCCATTGCTGCTTCCCACAAGTGTCCGCAGTGGACTTTCATCCACCGGATTAGAGGAAAGCATATACTTCACCGAAAACATGGCTGACGGAAGCGGGGAAGCACCATTGTAACAGTAGAAATTTTTTCCGCCCTCCATATACAGGCTCTGGAAGAGATGGCTGACATCCAGATTCATCAGGGAGGAAAATATGGTTGCCGAACGGTATCCGTACAGGCTGTCATCGTTTTTGGTTTTCCGCCCACTGTCCTCCACCCGGTAAAATCCATCATTTCCGTTATCCTCTTTTGCCTGTTGCAGCAGATCTTCGTAGTACCCCTGTTTATCCGTATATGCCACGCGGCTGGTAACGCCAAGCCCGGTTACCGCCATATTGACTGCCAGTTCTGCAATGGCAACACAAAAGGCAGCTTCCCGCAGGGCTATCCGCATTTTCTTCGGGGCAATTTTAAGCAAAAGAAGCAGGATTCCATAAACTAGGATAAACAGCATGGTAATAACTACAGCCATGTACTCCGTCACCAGTTCATCCCCGTAATATCCGGAGAGAACCATCAGTGTCAGTGCTGCAAGCACTGCTATGATGATATGCCAGCGTCTGGTTCCTTTCCATTTGCGGATCGTTGCAAATCCCATGACCAGAAGCACAAAAATGTAAAGGAATGACTGTCTGCCCGGCAACGCCTGCGGAAAATGCATACCATGCCAGATATAATCCAGCTGATTATCCGCAAAGCTCACAAGGAAAAAGACAAGCATCAGCATACGCGGAACTTTTTCCTTCCAGGAGATTCTGCGGTTCAGCACATACAGCCATACTAGTACCAGGGTAAATGCCCCGGCATACAGATTCGGCCAGTGATCATTTCCCGTATAACTTGTAGTGACGGCTGCCGCACGCCCCAGCTCCGCAATAACAGAAAAATACCACTCCAGCGTTTTCGGAAAGCTGTCTTCAGCAGACCCGGAAGCAGAAAGCACGGCGATCTCCGGCAATAGCAGTACCATCGAGACAGACCCTGCCAGCAGGGAATACCATGCGAACCGTAAAAATGCTTTCAGTTTTCCTCCTTTCTGCGTAAAAAAGAGAAGAATAAAATAAAACACCAGAAAGATGCAGATCATGATGGAAATGTAATAATTTGCAAACACCGACAATGCAAGTGTCACAAAATACAGTCCCGGTTTCTGCTCCCGTACCAGTTTTTCCAGTCCCACCATGATCAGAGGAAAAAGAAGGATGCAGTCCATCCACATGATATCCCAGCTGTAGGCTGCCACAAATCCGGACAATGCATATGCCGTAGAAAATACAAGTGCCGGAATCACCTGATTTTTATGGAGTTTTGAGTCTTTTCCAATCAGATGAAAATGATATTTTAAAAATAAGAAAAAAGTCAGTCCGCACAGGGCAATCTTTGCCAGCACCAGTATCGTCATAAACTCGATCACATAATGTTTCGGGCAGAGCACGATCAAAAAATTAAGCGGACTCGCCAGATAATAGGCATACAGGGAAACAAAATCCGATCCCAGTCCCAGGTTCCAGGAATACTGCAGACTTCCGCCGGTTCTTAATTTATGAAGAAACTCTGTAAAAAACGGACAGTACTGATGATACATATCGATATGCAGAATACAGTTATCCCCGAAAGGATATACCCCGTTTCCGATACAGATGACCACACAGATTATAAATGGCATAAGAAATGCCATCACATAAGGAAATGACCGGTGCGACACCATCCGCGAAATCATTTTTTTCATGTTCTTACTCATCCTTTTCCTTGTTTTTTTCAAACAACTGATAATACTGAAGCTTCTTGTAAGTCTGAAGCTGTTTTTCATCGGCTCCGATCCCTTTTGTCTGCCCCGCTGCAGAGATCACCGGGTAAGTTTTGCTCAGACTTAAGAGGTAATTCTGGTATGCATTCGTCGGCACTCCTGCTGCGGTAAGTACCTGCGCCGCAAGATAATTCAGACTCGTATTTTTATCTTTCGCTCCCTCGATCCCATAATTACTCCACACCAGATAAGGTACGAGATAACGTTTTTGTGTCTCTGCCTGTGCCCCGTTTTCCACGACAGAAGCCACTGTATCATTCGGCTGATGATCCCCGAAAAATACGATGATCGTCCTGTCATCCACTTTGGAAAAATAATCAATCAGATTTTCGAGTGCCTGATCGGTCTTGTGGATCAGTGTCAGATACTGATTGAGCGGTTCGCTGGCATACTGTGACTGGATATCATTCGTCAGATTCATATAGGTATCGGTATATCCGCCATGATTCTGCATCGTCACATTGAAAATAAAGGCCGGTTTGCCGGAGGCTTTGTTTTTCTCATAAGTTTCTATAATATGCTCCATATCCGATGCATCGCTGATATAATTGCGCACATAGGAGACATCCCTGTAATCTTCCATAAAATCCAGATTGTCAAATCCAAGCAGAGGATACACTTTATCCCGGTTCCATCCGCTGGCCTGATACGGATGCTGTGCATAGGTCGCATATCCTAAGGATTTCAGATAACCTGCTAAAGACGGTGTCCTGCTCTTGATGTACTGCTGATACGGAATACTTCCGTTCGGAAGGAATGCCATCGTATTGCCTGTCAGAAATTCAAATTCCGAATCCGCAGTGTTTCCCCCACACACAGATGTCTGGACATATCCCGTGACCGTGTTTTTCTCCCCCTGCTGCATCCGGTGCATAAACGGCATGTAATCCTCATTGGTTTCTAACGGTCCCAGCACTTTTAAATCCGAAAATGCCTCATCCATGATGACAATGATGTTGGGCAGATCCTGTGTGTCGGTTTCTGTTGTTTTAGTTTCGTATTTCGCCAGCGTCTCTTTTGCTTCATCCGCATCGTATCCTGCCGGACGTTCCACTGCCACATAGGCAAGATCCATGGCAAAGGTCACCGCCATGCCGTTTACTTTTGTCATATATGCCGGTGTGAACAGAAACGGATACAGATAATGTTTTGTCTGAAACGATTCCTGCTGCAGGGCATTGACAAATGTACACAATACCAGTCCCACCAGTACGATACTCCCCAGCCTTATTTTCCAGGAAAAACGCGGGCCTTTTTTAAAAAACCGGGTCAGCACAAATAATGCAATAAAAACAAGTGTAACAATCACCATGCGCCGGTCCGGTGTAAAATCATAGTTTCCAGCCACACTAGCTGCTGTTCCAGCCGAAAACAGATCCCACGGAACAAACGGTGTGGAACGGAATTTCATCACATAATGATTGGTAATTCCAAACGCCACAGCAAGTCCGTACAGCACTCTGGACGCAAAACACATTCTTCCGGTCAGAAAATATAACATCCATCCGATCAGCTCAAACAAAAAAATATTAAAAAGCTGTGCTCCCACACGCACTTCCGCAAACGGATTGTGTTCATAACACTCCATCAGGTAAAAAGCAAGCACCGGAACCACGGCATACCAAAACAGCCATATGCCCTTCTGTTTCCACCCTTCTGTCCGTTTTTGTGTGTTGTTTTTCTCCCTTTTTGTCTGCTTACGTGCGACTGTCTGCTCCATGTTCCCTAACATAAAAATGAGTATGGCTCCTTCCATTCCTTCCATTTCCATCGCTTTTCATACGATTTTATCTGAATAGAATTTTACCACACTCATTCTGCTTTTAAAACGCATTTCACATTTTTATCATAATTTCATTCTAGTAATTGGATAACACCAGATGCTCCCGGTATGCACGATCCATACCATCGATCACGCGGCGTGCCTGCCCGTATCTGCGTGGATTGATGGTGATCACCCAGAGGGTATCTGCCCCCTGGTAGATTTCCCTCTTGAAAAAAGGAATCTTTTTACTGTTCTTTGTAAATGGAATGTGCTGTTCAAGCAGTGCCTCCGCCGTATGTGTACTCACTCTGGAATTGGTGGTACGGCACAGTTCCACGTCGTTATCCTTATAATTTCCAAGTTTCATCGTCATGCTTTTTGCATCTTCCTCCTCACGTGACTTTTACCTCAATCTCCCTGCCAAGTCCTCCTGCAACTTTTTCCAGAAAGTCCAGACTCGGATTATATCTCCCGCTCTCCAGACGGGAAATATTTGACTTTCTGGTACCGACTTTTTCTGCGAGCCGTTCCTGTGTCATCCCCTGCTCCTTTCGCACCTGCCGAAGCTGGGCTGCAATTTCCTGTCTGGCGTGATTATGTTCCTGCATATCCGCCCCCTTACACCTTTATAAATCGTGCTCATGTATTCTAAAGTTATCATATATGATAACTTCTGTCAATGAACCAAAAGTCCTATTCCCGAAATCATAAAAAGGCTTGCAAATGCGTCTTTCATATGTTAATATAATATTTGTTCGCGCCGGCATGTCGGAATTGGCAGACGAGGCAGACTCAAAATCTGTTGATGGCAACATCGTGTGGGTTCAAGTCCCACTGCCGGCATATAAAAGACCTCAGGTTTCCAATCGGAAATCTGAGGTCTTTCTTTTTGCGGCACATCGTTTTCTTAAACCAACAGAGGACGCATCCCGTTCCCCCGGGATTGCGTCCTCCATTATTTTACCTGTACATCCTAACTTTTTTATTTTGTAATCCTGATATCATCAAAACAGTCAAATGTTGCAAAGTAATCTTCCGGTGTCTCTGCACGGCGGATCATCTTCACGCTTCCGTCTTCTTTGAGCAGTAATTCTGCAGAACGAAGACGTCCATTGTAATTATATCCCATGGAAAATCCATGTGCTCCGGTATCGTGGATCACAAGATAATCTCCCATGTCGATCTCTGGCAGTTTCCGGTCAACCGCGAACTTATCGCAGTTCTCGCAAAGACTTCCTGTCACATCATACACGTGATCGCATGGTGCATTTTCTTTTCCAAGAACCGTAATGTGATGATATGCCCCGTAAATTGCCGGACGCATCAGGTTTGCTGCACATGCATCCACACCAATATACTCTTTGTAGATATGTTTCTCATGGATGGCCTTCGTCACAAGGCATCCGTAAGGTCCGAGCATGAAACGTCCCATCTCGGTATAAATGGATACATCCCCAAGTCCTGCCGGAACTAAGATCTCATCGAACTTTTTGTGCACACCTTCTCCGATGACAGCGATATCATTCGGCTCCTTGTCCGGTGTATAAGGGATTCCCACACCACCGGAAAGATTTACGAATCTGATATCACATCCGGTCTTTTCCTTTAATTCCACGATCAGTTCAAACAGTTCTCCTGCAAGCTTCGGATAGTATTCGTTTGTGACGGTATTGCTGGCAAGAAATGCATGGACACCGAAATGCTTTGCTCCCTTATCCTTTAAAATCTTAAACGCTTCGATGAGCTGATCCTTTGTCATGCCGTATTTGGAATCTCCAGGGTTGTCCATGATTCCATTGCTCAGTTCAAATACTCCACCCGGATTGTAACGGCAGCTGATGGTCTCCGGAATATGACCGATCGTTTCTTCTAAGAAATCAATATGGGTGAAATCATCCAGATTGATGATTGCCCCGAGTTCATCCGCATAGGCAAATTCCTCTGCCGGCGTATCATTTGAAGAAAACATAATATGCTTTCCGTCAAATCCACAGGACTTTGCAAGCATCAGTTCTGTGTAAGAGGAACAGTCACATCCCATATCATATTCCTGTAAAATTTTTAAAATATACGGGTTTGGGGTTGCTTTCACTGCAAAATACTCGCGGAATCCCGGATTCCATGCAAAAGCTTCCTTTACTTTTTTTGCATTCTCACGAATGCCTTTTTCATCATATAAATGAAACGGTGTCGGGTATGTTTTAACGATCTCCTCCACCTGACTCTTTGTTACAAACGGCTTTTTCTCCATAATCTGGCTCCTTTATCTACACTTTTTCGTCTGATGTTATGCTACAACAACTCTTTTACAAATTCAAGCAATTTTCGCCTTTTCCTTTTATTTTTCCACAGATTATGATATGATATGCATGATCGAATGTTAGATTAAGCGAACGAAAGATGAGGAACATCATGGGTGTAACAGTTTTACCTTATATTGATCAGACACAGACAGCCAGGCTGCAGGAAGCAGCTTCTGCCAATATACAGACACCGAAAAATACGGATGAAGCCGTCACCACATTTAAGGAATGTCTGGCTTCCGCTGAGCGCAGCGTACAGGCCATGGCAGTGGACGCACTGCTTGCCGCCAGCAACAGTGGTGCCGTTTCCCTGGATACGGTACAGCAGATCCTTGGATTTACCCCGCAGACCGATGCACCGGTTGATACGTCTCCGGTCACGGATACCCCGGCAATTTCCAGTTCTTCTGCAACAAATAGTACCACCTCCTCCGGCAGTGTTTCTTCTCCGGAGAACCTCGAAGAATATTTCAAAGAAGCTTCTGAAACATACGGTGTGGATATCAACCTGCTCAAAGCCATTGCCAGGCAGGAATCCAATTTCAATCCATCCGCAACCAGCTCTGCCGGTGCCATGGGTGTCATGCAGCTGATGCCGTCCACCGCAAAAGGACTTGGTGTCACAAATGCATACGATGCACAGCAAAATATTATGGGTGGTGCCAAACTGATGGCGCAGAACTTAAAGAAATACAACGGAGATGTTTCCCTTGCGCTTGCCGCATACAATGCCGGTGGTGGAAATGTCGACAAGTACGGTGGGATTCCACCGTTTAAGGAAACACAGAATTATGTCAAAAAAGTGCTTGGTTATTATCAGAATTCCAACGCTTAATTTCTAAAAAGAACCCGTGAAGATGAACAGTCTGCTGTTCATCTTCACGGGTTTTTTACTGTCTAAAGAAAATTTGATTATAATTTGAATCTGGAAAGAAGATCTCCAAGACTTGTTCCGGCCGTTTCATTTGAGCTGTACTCGATTGCCTCTGCCTCTTCTTCCTCCTGCGGCTTTTCCATAATATCTTCCAGCGCTTTCATGCTCAGGCTGACTTTTCCATCGTTGGTATTTAAAATCTTCGCCTTTACTTTCTGTCCCTCTTTTAAAACTTCATGAACGGAAGAGATCCGCTTCTGGCTGATCTGTGAAATATGAACCAGACCGCTGATGCCATTCCCGATATTGATGAATGCTCCGTATGGCATAATGGATTCTACGGTTCCCTCTACCACAGATCCAGGCACAAGCATAGCAATCCGGTGATTTCTTTCTTCCTCGCGCTCCTGTCTTGCCACAACTTTTCCGGACAATACCAGTTTATTCTTCTCAGGATCTACGGTAATCACAACGACACGCACATCTTTTCCGATCCATGCATCCGTGTCTTCCACATAATCTGCGGACAACTGGGATGCCGGAATGAATGCACGGATTCCTTCTAAGAATGCAACCACACCACTCGGCACACTCTCTTTGATCCGGACAGTCACAACCGTCTGCTGCTCCATCATCTCCCGGAGTTTATCCCAGGCAAGCACTTCGTTTGCTTCCTTTTTCGACAATTCGATGTTTCCGTGTCCGTCATCTGTACGCACAACCGTTGCCTCGATGATGTCTCCCGGCTGTAATTCTTCCTTCGCATGAAAATCCGGATCATTGCTCAGATTTTCAATTTTGATAATTCCCGGTGCATAATAATTCAGGTCAAGTGTCACTTCTTCATCGGTTACTGCTACCACAGCTCCACTGACAATATCTCCTTCGTTAATCGTGCGGAAAGAACGTTCCAGCTCCTTTTCATAATCCTTCATTGATTCCATCTGCAAAACCTCCTTTAAAATATCTGAAAAATTGCAAAACGGCAGAACCCCAAAGGATTCCACCGTTTTATGAAGCGAGCTGATGACGGGAATTGAACCCGTGACCCCTTCCTTACCAAGGAAGTGCTCTACCTCTGAGCCACATCAGCATCTCGTTGACCGCGTCAACTCCTACATCATACATGGTATTTTCTAAATTGTCAAGAATTTTTTAATTATTTTATCAAATTACAGTTTCCAGCGTGTTGCCGTTTTCCCCTGATGTGATCCGCAATGATTACAGCCTGGAAAACATGCCCCTATGGGTCAGGGCTGTAATCATGCAGTCATTTGCACCGCAGTGCAAAGCCTGACAGTATAACGCGTGGTTATCAGACAATTTTTAAATTTCAATTACATATCTCTCATATGCATTGATCACTTTGGTATCTCCGATGAAATCCTCCCGCGGAATATCCCTTCCATAATTCATATGCATATGTCCATGTACAAAATATTTCGGATGGTATTTGTTAATCACACGATAAAATGCATCAAACCCTTTATGGCAAAGATCTTCCCCATCATGCATACCGCCTGCCGGGGCATGTGTCACCAAAATATCAATGCCCCTTTTTCGGTGTATTTTCCAGAAAAGTCTCCGGATGCGGCGTTCCATCTGCACTTCCGTATACTGGTTCACCCCTGGTTTATAACGGTAAGATCCTCCCAGTCCGAGAATCCTTATCCCATGAAACATATACACGGTATCTTCAATACAGATACATCCCTCCGGTGGCTTTCTTTCGTACTTATCATCATGGTTTCCATGCACATACAATACCGGAACTGCAATCATCGTTGCGATAAATGACAGATAATCTGCTTTCAGGTCACCACAGGAAATTACCAGGTCAATATCCGCATAGTCTTCTTTTCGAAAGAAATCCCAGATTTTCTGAGATTCTTCATCTGCTATTACTAGTATCTTCATTATTTCATTTTTTCCTCTACACCTTTTATCTGGACAACCGGACGTGCCTCTGCACGTAATTCTCCCATTGTCGGTATCTCCCCAATGACATTATCTGTCAGCCAGTCCATCTCCATGATGGCTTCCGGTTTCATGGCTTTATCCTTCTTGTTTTTGAGTGTCCCGTCCTGTGCACGGATTTCTCCGTAAAACGGCACAATATCTCCCTTTTTAATATCACTCTTTAAGTGATCCACCAGACGCTTGACCCCGGTCGGTACATTCTTCGAACAGATCAGGTCAATCACACCCGCAGACATTCCCCACCAGTAGTTGAGTGCCCTGCCCTCAGAATTTTCTTCCGACTGGTAAGATCCCGCAAGAATACTCTGGATCATTTTTTCATAGAATACACCCCAGTTCCAGAGTGGCATCACCAGATTCAGTTTCCTTCCATCCTCCGAACACTCATACAGCCCAAACTGCCTGCCCGGATCGCGCGGTGTAATCATATCCTGATCCGATACCACCTGAATATGGTTGTCCTTTAAGAACCGTTCCCTGTCATAATTTTCACTGGTGGACCATGCAAGATAAATCCTTGCCCGTGGATTGGTAAAACTTGCTCCCAGCGCAAAGGCATTAATATTTGCGATCATTCCGTATATCGGGTAATCTGCAATATATGCAATCCTGTCATTTTCTGCCAGTGCACCCGCAATCATTCCCGAAAGGAATTTTGCTTCATACATCCGGGCATAGTACGTGCGGATATACTTATGCGAAGTATTCAGACTGCAGTTTAAAATCTTTACATCCGGATGATCCACAGCCACTTTCAGACTGTCTTTCATCATCTGCGGTGCCACCTCAAATATGATATCTGCCCCCTGACGGATCACGTCATTCAGCACCTGCTCCGTGCGTTCCTCCGTCACATCATTGACACAGATGGTCTTCATCTGATCCGGGAACGTCTCTTCCAGATAATTGCGCCCAAGGTCATGCGCATAAATCCAGTCGGATGTATCCGGTGATTTTGGATACAGGAATGCCACGGTAAATTTCTTTGCTGACGATGGCATAAAGTAACTGAAGATGTTTCTTCCCTTACGCTCTTCTGCCGCCAGCGGATCCATGACCAGACCAACACTCTGTTTCTCTGTGAGCATGACAAACTCATTCCAGCATTTCACAATATTTAAACTCAGCTCATCATCCGACATGCCAAGAACCGTATTGTAACCGTATACATTGATAAATGCAGTCAGCGCATCCCCCACCCGGATCGGAAGCTTGCGCCCTCCGCGGAACTCATATGCCTTTGTGAAATGATTGACCAGACTGTTAAATTCCATTCGGGTATCCGCATCCCATATGGCAGTGGATCCCATCAGTGCAAGCAGTTTATCCACCATACCGATTTTGGAAAATTCGATATTGTTCAATCCCGAAATCTGATTAAACTTCATATATTCATAATATAATTTTACGTCCTCATCCTCGGAATACTTTGGAATCTTACGTGTCACGTTGGCGACAATGGAATCTGCCTTAAAATACTTCAGTACACTGACACGCTTGTTTCCCTCCACCACATAATAACGGTTCATATATTCATAAGCAACAATCGGATCCCGGATACCTTCGTTTACCTGTGCATCGGACAGCGCAATCCATTTGCATGCAAACTCTGTATCCGCATCGAGGATCGGCATAAAATTGGCTGCAAAAGAATACGTTCTTCCTTTCGTCGCCGTACCAACCACAAAATCCAATGGTATCTGCATCAGCCCCATATTCTGTTCCGTCTGGATATTTTCTCTGGATAAAATATCATCCAGAACCGGCAGATAGGGAAAGCGCCCCTGCGAAACGCATGCCTTATATTCTTTTTTTCCAAGTTTGAGTGCTTCCTGATATTCGTTATCTCCCATTTTTTCTCCTTTCTACGGTTATTCCATGTTTTTGTTATTCCAATTTTACCACATCTGTGTTATGATACCAATGAAAAGTGAAAAAAAGCAAAGATTTTCTTTCTTTATGTGCTAAAATTTGCTATAATCAAATGTAGTAATAGGTACTATGGAGGAAATTCTATGGAGAATATCACGAAAGAACAGGCTGATATCATCGGTGAAGTTGCAAATATCTGTACAGGTACTGCGGCTACCGCCCTCAGTATGATCATCAACCGTTCAACAAACATTACCACTCCGCTTGTAGAAGTACTGGACAAAGAAAACACGCTGGAAAGTGACAACCATATTCTGGTCAAGGTTCCATACACAAGCGGCTTAGACGGGACAAATCTTATGGTCCTGGATGTTCAGGATGCGCTGGTCATTGCAAGTCTTATGATGGGCGGTGACGGTCGTAATCTTTCCAATCTGCAGCTCGATGATCTCACGTTATCAGCAATTGCAGAAGCCATGAACCAGATGTGTGGATCCATTGCCACATCTATGGCGTCACTGTTATCCAGACCGACGGATATTGGATTTCCGCTTATCAATTCAAAGAATCGCAAGACTTTCGAGATTCCGGATGAACTATGTAATGGAACAGATATCGTCAAGGTCACTTTTCGCCTGACCGTGGAAGACCTGATCGATAGTGAGCTGATACAGTTATACCCTATCAGCATAGTAAAACAGATTTTAAAACAGGAGGATATATAAATGGCAAAGATATTAATCGTTGATGATGCAGCATTCATGCGAATGATGCTCAAGGACATTCTGACAAAGGGCGGATTTGAGATCGCTGGTGAAGCAGCAGACGGTGTAGAGGCCGTTGCAAAGTATAACGAGTTGAAACCAGATCTGGTTACTCTTGACATCACGATGCCAAACAAAGACGGTATTCAGGCACTCAAGGAGATCAAAGCAGCTGATCCAAACGCTACATGCGTTATGTGTTCTGCAATGGGACAGCAGTCCATGGTTATTGAGGCAATCCAGTCCGGCGCAAAGGATTTCATTGTTAAGCCGTTTCAGGCAGACCGTGTATTAGAGTCCATCCGAAAAGTATTAGGATAAATCTTATCATATTAAAAAAGGAGCACCATATATGGATGCTCCTTTTCTATTTCTTGTTTTTGCAATCGTCTATTCTTATTTTCTGGCAAAATACAGTTCTTTTACAATTGCCGGAGTTGCTGCAGGGCATCATTTTTCAAAATACAGATGCCGTGTTCCTGTATGAACGCTTTCCGCTCCGCTCCGACAAGAATATCCTGTGCATATTCATCCGTCAGATTCGAGAGTCTCCTTAAACTGCCCTCTTCCATACCGGAAAATGTAAGGATCAGCATATAGCGATCCTCGTATTTATAAAGTTGACCCGTAGGCAGATCCGGTGGCATAATGTTTTTTGCATAACGGAGCAGCCTATCAAAATCCGCAAACACAATCGTGGCATAAACAGGAACCTGATCCGGATTCCCCTCGTTTTGCCGTGCTTCATTAATCTGTGCCCACTTCTGCTGTGGAATTGCATTCATCAGTCCATTGACAATATCTTTCAGATGCTCCATCATTTCATCCGATCCCGGATGCTCCGAAAACGTAAGTGCCAGCGTATGGTCTGACATAAAATCAGCACGCACTGTCTTGATGCCCAGTTCAAATTTTGTCTCAAAACTCTGTTCTGCCATATCAAAAATCTGGTTCATAAATTCCTGCGTCCGCTCTCCATTGCTCATAATTTCCTCAATGGTGTATCCCAGATCCTGAATTTCCTGTTCTGATATTACACAACGAATGGTATGTTTTCCAATTTTTGAAAACTTCATACGCTCACCCTCTTTCCTCCAGATGATTCATCTGCCTGATCTTTTGACGTATTCTCTGTAATGCATTGTCGACAGATTTCGGGCTTTTCTTCATCAGCCCTGCGATCTGCATATAGTTATTTCCGTCCAGATAAAATTGCAACACCTGTTTTTCCATCGGACTTAACCGGCTGTTCACCCGGTTCCACAAATCCCTGGACACTTCCTGTTCGATCACCAGCTGCTCCGGGCTGCTGGTAAACCCAATACTGCCTTCTGCCCCCTGCTCAAAAAAAGATAAATAGGAATTCAAAGGCTGATGCTTTTTTCTGTTGGATGCCTCTATTGCAGAATACAGCTGACGGTGAATACACAACCCTGCAAAATGAAAAAAACTGCTGTCTTTGTCCAGACAAAAATCCCGGATGGCCTTAAACAATCCAATCATGCCTTCCTGAATCAGATCATCGGTTTCTCCTCCGATCAGATACATGGCATTGGCATATTTGCGGACAAGCGGCTTATATTTTTCGAGAATATAGTCCGTGATCTCTGTTTCTCCCTGCCGGAGTCTTTCAATCAATTCCTCATCCGTACAAGCATCATACTTCATTCTTTTCTTATCCCTTCTTCATCCTCTGACGCACAATCTCATACGAGAGAACTCCTGCAGCCACCGATGCATTTAAGGAATCAATATCTCCCTTCATTGGAATGGAAGCCACCATATCACAGTTTTTCTTTACGAGTGGACTGACTCCATCTCCCTCATTTCCGATCACCAGACCGATCGGTCCGGTCAGATCCATATCGTACATTAAGGTTCCATCCATATCCGCACACACAAACCACATACCGCGGTCTTTGAGTTCTTTCATGGTATTGGAGATATTTGTCACTTTTGCTACCGGTACATAATTAACCGCACCTGCCGATGTACGTGCGACGGTCGGTGTCAGTCCTACGGCACGGCGTTTTGGAATGATTACACCATGTGCCCCTGCCTGATTGGCGGTACGGATAATTGCCCCCAGATTATGTGGATCTTCGATTCCGTCTAAAATCAGGATAAACGGTGGTTCTCCCTTTTTTTCTGCAAGTGCCAGAATATCTTCCACCCTGGCATAATCATATGCTGCACTGACAGCAATCACACCCTGGTGCTTTCCCGTCTCGGAAATCTGATCGAGGCGTTCTTTTGTCACATAATTGACGATTGTATCGTGCTTTCTTGCCTCTCTGGTAATGGATCTGACCGGTCCATCCTGACAGCCGTCCAGAACATATAATTTATCGATTGTCCTGCCAGAACGAAATGCCTCAAGGACAGCGTTGCGTCCTTCAATATGATTTTCTTTCATTCCGGTAAATGTTTTCTTTTCGTCTTCCATAATTTTTTACCTTATAAACGCAGATGCAAACCATCTGCTGCTTCCTTAATCAATGAAACCAGCCGGTCGAACCGGTCCGTCAGATACAGATATCCCACCAGTGCCTCCAGCCCCGTTGCCTTACGGTAATCCGCCATCGTTGCATTTTTTGCCATGGTTGCCGACTTGGCATTGCGTCCTCTGCGATAGATGTCCGCTTCTTCCTCCGTAAGCATCGGTTCAAGATATTGTATGATAACTGCCTGCGTATGTGCTTTTACAATCTGACTCGTCCGGTGATGCAGCTGGTTGGGACGGGTATTTCCCTTGCCCACAACAACCGACCGGATCACCAGATCAAAAACACCATCCCCGATATAAGCCAGTGTCAGTGGGGAATAGGTCCGGATATCGACATCCGGAACCTCAAATTTTTTCTTGATGTATGCGTCAATTCCTTCACTCATGCATTGCGCTCCCATACGACACCTTCGCGGGTATCTTTGATGGTGATGCCCCGTGCAAGAAGCTCGTCGCGGATTGCATCTGCACGGGCAAAATCTTTCGCTTTCTTTGCCCCGGCACGCTCCGCAATCTTTTCATTGATGAACTGTTCCAGTTCTGCATCCACGCTCGTTCCCGCGTCCAGTCTCTCCTGACCTGCGGTTGTCAGATTCAGTGCCAGCACCTGATCAAAATCATTCAGCAGTGCCAGCTTTGTCTTTTCACTGATATCTGCCTTTACCACGTCATAGACGATGGTCAGTGCCATGGAAGTATTCAGATCATCACGGATTGCATCTGCAAACTTTTTACGGAATGCTTCAAATGCTTCCTGCTCCATCTCCCCCTCATCTTTGAAGGTGGCAATCTTTTTTACTAATTTTTCGTATGCACTCTCTACGTTGTCCAGATTGTCATAAGAAAATACGAGTGGCTTACGATAATGAGACTGCAGACAGAACATACGGTATGCCAGAGGATCGTACCCTTTGCTCTCCAATAGAGATACCGTCAGGAAATCGCCCTTGGACTTACTCATTTTTCCGGTCTGGTCATTCAGGTGGTTTACATGGAACCAGTACGGGCACCATTTGTGTCCCAGATAGCTTTCGGACTGTGCAATCTCGTTTGTATGGTGTGGAAAAATATTATCTACTCCGCCACAGTGAATATCCATATACTCCCCCAGATGTTTGATTCCGATGCAGGAGCACTCAATATGCCATCCCGGATATCCAACACCCCACGGGCTGTCCCACTTCAATGCCTGATCCTCGAATTTGGATTTTGTAAACCAGAGAACAAAATCGTTTTTATTCCGTTTATTTTCATCTTCCTCCACATCGTCACGCACGCCGACCTGCAGCTGTTCCTTTTCGACTGCGGAAGAAAATACAAAATAATCCTCCAGTCTGCTGGTATCAAAATAAACATTTCCACCGGCCTGATAAGCATATCCCTTTTTAAGAAGTACCTCGATCATGTGAATAAATTCTGGAATGCAATGGGTTGCAGGTTCTACCACATCCGCTTTTTTGATATTTAATTTCCGGCAGTCCTCAAAAAATGCATCTGCATAAAATTTTGCCACTTCCATAACGGTCTTGTGCTCACGCTTAGCACCTTTTAACATTTTGTCTTCCCCCGTATCCGCATCGGAAGAAAGGTGTCCCACGTCCGTGATATTCATGACGCGCTTTACATCATATCCCACATAGGAAAGTCCACGCACAAGAATATCCTCCATGATATAGGTACGCAGATTCCCGATATGCGCAAAATGATAAACGGTCGGTCCACAGGTATACATTTTGATTTTGCCATCTTCGTGCGGTATCACTGTCTCAATCTTTCTTGTCAGTGTATTGTAAAAGCGAAATTGATTGTCCATTGTGTCTGTCCTTCCATCTGTTTCTTCTTATATATTTTAAGTGTACAATATTTTCCGGCAAAAGTCACGTCTTATCTATGATCTGCTGCACCCGGGACATCCTGCACATTTACTCCCGCCCCCGACAACCATACTGCTCTCATAAAATCCGTTCAGCATACAGATTGCCTGTGACGAAATTCCTTCTTCTGTTCCGGTAAACCCAAGTCCTTCCTCGGTCGTTGCCTTGATATTGATCTGCTCTTTTGCAATGCCAAGGGTCTTTGCAATATTCTCCTCCATCTGCGCAATATACGGACGCAGCTTTGGCTTCTGTGCAATCACTGTCGCATCAATATTTTCTACCACATAACCATTCTTTTCCAGTAAAAGACGCACATGTTCGAGCAGTTTCATGCTGGAAATTCCCTTATACTGCGGATCAGTATCCGGAAAATGTTTTCCGATATCCCCGAGTGCTGCAGCACCAAGCAGTGCATCCATGATTGCATGCACAAGCACATCCGCATCCGAATGTCCGAGCAGTCCCAGTGTATGCGGAATCTCCACACCTCCGAGAATCAGTGGCCGTCCCTCCACCAGTTTGTGTACATCATAACCCATTCCTACACGCATTTTTCTTCTCCTGTCTTTTTATGATGTTGCTGATTCCAGTTCCCCCTGCAAACAGCTTCCTTATAAATTCTAATGATAACATGCCACCAGGCAAAGCCTGATGACCTTCACAGGCTTCAAGCCTGTTTTATTATAACACAAATTCGGGGGCTGTATCAAACAGTCCCCGAACGAAGTATCGCATCAGTTTTCAACTATGCAAGTGCTGCTGTAATGATTGCCATGGAATATACTTCTGATGCATTACATCCACGGGACAGATCATTGATTGGCGCATTCAGACCTAACAAAATCGGACCGTAAGCTTCGAAATTACCAAGTCTCTGTGCAATCTTGTATCCGATATTTCCGGCATTGATATCCGGGAAAATAAAGGTATTTGCATGTCCGGCAACTGAAGAATCCGGGCACTTTGTTCTTGCAACTCTTGGTGATACCGCTGCATCAAACTGTAATTCTCCCTCGATTGGAAGATCCGGGTATTTCTCACGTGCCTTATGTGCTGCATTGCGCATCTTATCTACATCCTCGCCCTTTCCGGAACCAAGTGTAGAGTAGCTTAAAAATGCAACCTTCGGATCTACACCGAAAATTCTTGCACAGGCAGCTGACTCACCGGCGATCTCTACGAGTTCATCCTCGGTCGGATGGATGTTGATCGCACAGTCAGACATTGCAAGAACCTCGTTCTCACCTGTCGCAGACGGACGAACCAGAATAAAGCAGGAAGATACGATGCTGTTGCCAGGTTTTGTCTTAATCAGCTGAAGTGCCGGACGAACGGTATCTGCCGTAGAGTATGTAGCTCCGCCAAGCAGTGCATCCGCAATGCCCATCTTTACAAGCATGGTACCAAAGTAGTTTGCCTGGGAAAGAATGCCTCTTGCCTGCTCCGGTGTTACTCCCTTGCTCTTTCTTAATTCACAGAACAGATCTACCATCTCATCCATACGGTCAAATTTCTTTGGATCAATGATCTCTGCCCCACGGATATTAAATCCGCTCTCCTCTGCTGCCTTTTCGATTTCATCCGGATCGCCTACAAGGATTGGATGTAAAAAGTTGCTTGCAAGCAAACGGGAAGATGCCTCAAGAATACGAGGATCGCTTCCTTCTGTGAATACAATTTTCTTTGGGCTTTTCTTTAATACTTCAATCAGTTGTCCAAAACCAAACATAATAAATCTCCTTTATCTATACTTAATTTTATTATTAGCTACCACTAATTGTATACTCGTTATTCACGAAATTCAATGCATTTACGTGTTCTAAAATGAGAACATTTTGCATAAAAAGAGACCCCATGCTGATTCTCCATGGGGTCTCCTGTAAAATGAAGGATTTATCACAAATGACGTTTTTATTGAATTTTCTACTGAATTGCCTTAAATGCCTCATCCAGATCCTCAATGATATCATCGATATTTTCTGTACCGATAGAAAGACGGATCGTGTTTGGCTTGATTCCCTGATCTAAAAGTTCTGCCTCATTGCACTCGGAATGTGTGGTGCTTGCCGGATGAATGGCAAGGGACTTCACATCTGCTACGTTTGCAAGCAGTGAGAACAGCTCAAGGTTATCGATGAATTCCTGTGCTTTTTCTGCACCACCCTTGATCTCAAATGTAAAGATAGAACCGCCACCATTCGGGAAATACTTCTTGTAGAGTGCCTGCTGCTCCGGGTCTTTGGAAATGGATGGATGGTTTACTTTTTCTACCTGTGGCTGGTTCTCTAAGTATTTAACAACCTTTAATGCATTCTCCACATGACGCTCTACGCGAAGGGAAAGCGTCTCTAATCCCTGCAGGAAGATAAAGGCGTGTACCGGAGAAATGGTAGCACCTGTGTCACGCAGTAAAATTGCACGGATATAAGTAGCAAATGCTGCCGGTGCGCAGTCCTTTGCAAAGCTTACCCCATGGTAAGATACGTTTGGCTCTACCAGCCATGGCCACTTGCTGCTCTGTGTCCAGTCAAATTTTCCGCTGTCGATGATTACACCACCAATGGTAGTTCCGTGTCCACCGATGAACTTTGTAGCAGAATGTAACACAATATCTGCGCCGTGCTCAATCGGGCGAACCAGATACGGAGTCGCGAATGTATTGTCAACAATCAGCGGAATTCCATGCTTGTGTGCAATTCCTGCGATCTTTTCAATATCAACCACTTCAGAGTTTGGATTTCCAAGTGTCTCTATCTCGATGGCTTTGGTGTTATCCTTAATTGCAGCTTCAATCTCTTCATAGTTGAACGGATCTACAAATGTTGCCTCAATGCCATAATCCGGAAGCGTATGTGCCAGAAGGTTGTAGGTACCACCGTAGATATTCTTTGCAGCTACAATGTGATCCCCTGCATGCGCAACTGCCTGAAATGCATAAGTTAATGCGGCTGCTCCCGAACCTACCGCAAGTGCCGCAACACCGCCTTCAAGTGCTGCAATTCTCTGCTCGAAGATATCCTCTGTCGGATTGGTCAGACGTCCGTAAATATTTCCGGCATCCTTTAATCCGAAACGGTCAGCAGCATGCTGGCAGTTGTGGAATACATAAGAAGAAGTCAGATAAATCGGAACGGCTCTTGCATCGGTAACCGGGTCTGCCTGCTCCTGTCCTACGTGTAACTGTAATGTTTCAAATTTTAAATTTCTGTCTGCGTAATGTTTTTTGCTCATTTTAATACTCTCCTTTTTCTGCTATTTTTGAAATCACATTTACCTGATCCGGTAAAGTGTGGGGTTTTCGTTTGAACTGGTTATATCATACCACAGAGGTAGGAAAAGTGTTAGTCTTTTATTTTTATAGCTGGTTATAAGTTTTGCTTATAGCCAATACTTCTACAGTACTTTAAATGGGGATTGCAGATTTTTTTTTTGGGGGGGATTGTTTCAGATATAAGTTTTTTCGATGTGACGGAAGAAGGGGGACATTCTCTTTCTACAGAAAAATTTGCAAGTTAGCGCCGGTATTGATTTCAGGTTGGTTTAGAAAAAGTTTTACGTTTACGCAATTAACGTTACACAATGGAACTACGGCGCAGTTGTAAATTTGTTCTTCCGAAAGAAATGTCCCCCTTCTTCCTGTGGATTGGGAAAAATATAAGGGAAAGAATTGTTTCTGCAAATTTTGTGGATCAGAACGACAAACAGAATGTTATGCAAACATTCAGCGATAAAATGTTGGGGACTATAGGCAAAAAATTAATGTCTAAGGTGACACATTTTCTTATTTTCAAAGTGTGAAATAAGGAACTGTCACCTACAAAAGAAAAATTGCTTCTCCAGATACCGTTTTTTTCAAAAAATGGTATCCCGGAAAGCAATTTTTGCTCCATAGAAACTTTTCGGTATCTAAATGTTAAATTTTCAGTATATAGGTACCACGATGGTATCTTTCAGATCAATTTTATTTGTGTAGAGACCACGATGGTATCTTTCAAATCAATTTTATTTGTGTAGAGACCACGATGATATCTTTCATTTACCATCTGATTGTCACTTTGTCAAAAATTCAGAAGTTGGAGAATGCGCTCACTCCCCTGTTCATCCCGGTTATCAATAACAAAATCGCAGATCTCCCGATTCCTTTTCTCCGCATCCAGTGACAACAGGCGAAGTGTTTTCTCCTCGACAGAGAAATCCGACTGCACAATATCCGCAATCATGTCTTCTTTATCTTTTGCCACATAGATAATTGCGGTCGGAAAATGCCGCTTCATGGCAATTGCGCCACACATATCCAGGGACATGACGGCATACTTGCCATCGTCAAGCACCGCCTGGATATCTTCCTTTTTTGTTCCGTAATGCACCCCGGCGTACATGGTGCGTTCAAAGAAATCCTGCTGTGCAAACTGTTCTTTTGTCAGATAATGATGCTTGCTGCTTTTCTTGGTGCAGTAGGTTTTCGGATTGACAAAGCGATCCTCCTGACATAATTTTTTGGTCAATGCGTCTTTTCCGGAACCGGACGGTCCTACCAGTGCCAGAACCGATGGATTTTTTATTTCCATCGTGCGCGTCTGCGAGGCATGGATGATCTGCCTGACCAGAGAAACAAATTCACTCATCTGATTCACGGACAAAAGTCCTGTCATCTTCCAGTTCCACGGCTTGCGCATCAGTACCGGATACGTGGCCGGTGTCTCAAGTACATTATGAATGGCATCATCCAGGATGATATCAAACTGCACTAGATTCTTGGCATTGCCCAGAATAATATTCTCCGGCGGGAATTCCGGAAATGCTGTAAGAATCTGTTTTGCACGGATTCCCATAAATGCCGGTGCTACCGCAGTGATAAAATAAACATCCGCAATTTCCATCAGACGGTACACAGCTTTTTTGTTTTTCTCCGGAACCTGCTGGCGTGCATAGAGTTCTTCGTCCTCGTAAAATTCCTTGATGACACCTGTACGTCCACGGTTTTCCCAGGTATCAATCTCCTCAAGCCGAAGTGGCGGATCGATATGATATTTTTCATTTGCCATGGCAATTGCGATACTGTTAAACGGTGCTGTTACATCATCCCAGTCCAGTCCGATCTTCGGTCTTAACATCCACCCATACCCCCTTCTTTTCTTCTAAATCAAACGATTTACTCCTCGACAGAAACCAGTTCAATTGTAAAATTCAATTCTTTTCCTGCCATCTCATGATTTGCATCAAATGTAATGGTTGTTTCATCCTTTTCTACTACTTTTACCGGAAATGGCTGTCCGGCAGCATTCTGCAAATACACCTGCTGCCCTGCTTCCAGTTCTTCTGCCCCCGGAAGCTGTGCCAGTTCCACCGTAAAAATGGCATCCGGATCTGCCAGTCCGTAGGCTTCCTCCGGCATCAGATGAACATCCAGCGTCTGTCCGACTTCCATGTTGGCAACTGCTGCATCAAATCCTTTGATCATCATTCCTGCACCACATACAAATTCCAATGGCTCTCCTCTGTCATAAGAGGAATCAAACTGTGTTCCATCGTTAAATGTGCCGCGATAATGTGTTCTGCATTTCTTTCCAACATTCTTTCCTTCAATGGTAGTGCTTTTTATATTTTCCATATCAATTCTCCTGTTCAGGTTTTTATAATATAACAAAAAGCTTGTGATCCATGACCACAAGCCTGTATAGTAGCGAGGGAGAGACTCGAACTCTCAACCTCCCGGGTAT
>ULSL01038723.1_pt1 | contig 31170 bp, 18 predicted proteins | sample 1956321 | NCBI WGS metagenome assembly ULSL01 (sample SAMEA4835707, study PRJEB28245) | human gut metagenome | biome: gut microbiome; material: fecal sample | place: Denmark | collected 2008
CCGATAGTATAATACAAATAAAAGGGATAAGCTACACACCGGTAGTTATCCCTTTTGTTCGCAATAAAATCAAGCGAGAAGTATGTACATCACAATTTTCCTGTTTTCATATACCTTAATATATCGCAAACTTGATTCATGCCAGCACATGGCTTGCCAACAAATAAAGCACAGACATCTCTGATTTTTCTTTGATTTGACTTTCTTCTCCATAATCTGTTGTTTCAAATTTATAGAGATAACTATAAATAAGCAAACTTATCGTGGCAATATTTGTTCATATAATAAATTAAAAGTAATTTTGCCACAGAACTAAAAGAGGCACTCATGAGAACGATAAATCAAATTATTGGAGAAAATCTAAGAAAGATTAGAGAGTTGTCTGGCTTCACACAAGAACAGATAGCCAAATCTATTGGGATTGAGCGTTCTGCATATAGTAATTATGAAGGAGGCACTAGGGAAGTTCCGTATGATATTTTAGAACGAATCTCAAACATGTTCGGTTGTGAACCTTTCATTTTGTTTGAAGATAATATCCAAGCTGATAATGAAATTATGGCTACTGCTTTCAGAATTTCTGATTTGGAAGATAATGACTTAAAAGAAATCGCAAATTTCAAGGACATTGTGAAATCATATCTTAAAATGGAACGAATTGCACAGAATGAAGCCGAATAAGTTTATCATAGAAAAACAAGTATCAGCATTTCGCACAGATAATGGGCTTAGCGCATCCGAGCCTGTCACATTGAAAAGTCTGCTTTTGAAATTGAACATACTTACAGTGTTCAGACCTCTGTCTGACAATTTTTCAGGCATGTGTTTAAAGGACAATTCCGGGCATCGTTTTATGCTTATCAATTCCAATCAGCCACGTGGAAGACAGCATTTCACAATTGCCCACGAATTATATCACTTGTTTATAGAAGAAAAGCCTACACCGCACAAATGCAACCCCGGATACAGCAAGAACTTTGTAGAACAAAGTGCCGACATGTTTGCTTCTTTATTATTAATGCCTGAATCCGGAATCTGCCAACTGGTACCGGAAAATGAATTAAAGACTAAAAGCATTTCTATGGCAACAATTTTGAAACTTGAACATTACTTCTCTGTTTCTCGTTCGGCCTTGTTGTATAGATTGTTAAATATAGGCCTCATTTCAGAAAGTACACGTTCCCAATTTGCTGAAGTAGGAGTAAAAAACTCTGCAAGATGCTTCGGATATGATACGGCTTTATACGAAGCTGCAAATGAAGGTTTGGTTATCGGTGATTTTGGAGAAAAAGCACGTAATTTATTCGATAAAGAGAAAATCTCGGAAAGCCATTATATGGAGTTGCTTGGTAAAATAAATATCAATGGGACACAAGAAAACGAAAATAGTACTCGATGCTGATGTGATTATCCATTTTATAGAAGCGGGTAACTTTTCATTATTACCGGATATATTCCCCGAATATGAGTATATAGTATTGGATGTGGTTTACAATGAAGTTTCAAAGAATAATAAAACGAAAAAATTCATAGACAACTATCTTCACCATTTTCCAAAATTGAAACAAGAAACATTTGCTCCAAAAGGAGAATCAATAAAAGAATATTTTTCATTGCAACGAGTATTGGGAAAGGGAGAGAGTGCCTGTATGGTATATTGTAGGGACAATAAAGATGTATTGGGGAGTAGTAATTTAAGAGATATAAAGGACTACTGTTCAAAGAACTGCATAACTTATTTAACAACTCTTGATTTTCTATATTACGCTTATTGCAGAAAGAAAATGACACAACAAGAATGTACTGAATTTATGCAAGCTGTAAATGATGCAGGAAGCAAACTTCCTATTATTGACATAACCCAATATACATGTACCGTGCAAATCTAATTGCACACAATTTGCACACATCTTAAGAAAATAGAAGAAAACAAGAGAGATTATTTGAAAAAGAAATACTACCTTTAGGCTTGGAAATCAAGGAGTATGAGCCTGAAAAGAAATGAAGAGCAAATTACTGAAAATCAATTATTTGCGACTTATAATCTGGAGATCCCTGGTTCAAGCCCAGACTGGTCCACTATAAAAATCAACGGCTTACGAAAGATATTCGTAAGCCGTTTTTTATTTCAACTATATTACTTCACAAGCCCGTCGCACGGCGCTGTTTACGAAGATTCTACGTGAAATCAGATGTATTTCTACCCTGCAAAAAGAATGTAAAAGCAACGCAACTGGCTCTTAATAAGTTTACTCTATTTTTGTTGCATCAAAACTTGATAACATAAACTTTAAAAGAAAAAAGAATGAAAAAGAGAATGCTGACACTTCCGTTGCTTTCGTTAGCAATTTGCGGATATGCCCAGGCACAAGCCGACCGCATAGAAGGCAACCCTGTCATGAAAATCAATGAGACATCCACGTTCGAGGCTCCCAAGAATGAAACTGTCGCCCGTTATGATTGGACGGCTCCTATCGGTTGCAAAGTCGTATCGGGACAAGGAACACCTTCCGTCGAAATTTCATCTTCCTTTCTATCACAAGACAGCCCGGTCCGCCTGATAAGAACGTTTACCGATGAACACAAAGATACCTTGGAGGCTCCTATAAAATTCTGCCGCTACGTGCAAAGCATACAAGATCACACCATCGCTCCGGGAGAGACAATAAATATAGGAGGAAAAGATTACTCCGAAGCTGACATTTACTACACACCGGCCGAAGGTGAAAACGCCTGTGGACAAGTCGTGGCACACCGGCTGACCGTGGAGCCTAAAACCGGTAGCTACGCCGATATGACGAAACCTTACCTCCAAAGCGCGGAAGACACCGCCATCTGGATTAGCTGGAAAACCTCTTTCGAAAACACCCCTAAAGTCATTTACGGAACTTCAAAAGACCAACTGACGCAGACCTTAGAAGGTACCATTGACAATCTTTCAGAAGACGGTTTCCCATATTATTGGAACTCCATCCGCCTTACCGGACTGCAACCCAACACGGTGTACTATTACCAAGCTATCAGCGACGACAAGAAAAGCGAAGTATGCCATTTCCGCACCATGCCGACCCCCAAAAGCCATGAACCCATGCGCATTCTGTTAATGGGCGATCACCAAATCAAAAGCCGAAGCGGATATGAGTGGCTAATGAAAGCAGCACAACGTAAGATCGAAGAAAAATATGGCGACCTTACCGAAAACATCAACATGATTATGAATATCGGCGACCAAGTGGACGTAGGTACATTGGACCAATACGAACAGATACACCTGTTCAAATCGCAACTCATGTCACCTTATCTCCCTATCATGACAGCCGTGGGAAACCATGAAACTTATAACGACCCGGGTATGCAGAGATATGCCGCACATTACCACTATGAGAACCTTACCTACCAAGGTATCAGCAGTGGCACGGAAAACTATTACGCTTACCAAGCCGGCCGTATCCTCTTCGTTGTTTTGTCCACTGAACATACCGGCAACGCCCAAAAAGAATGGGTGAGAAAAATTGTAGATGCTGCCAAAAAAGACGATTCAGTAGATTTCATTATCAGCGTAAACCATCGGCCTATCCAAGCCGAGCAATACATCGGTGACATCTCGACATGGGTTAGAAATGAAATCATACCCATTCTGTCCGAAACCCCGAAGCACGTACTGAACTACGGAGGCCACCATCATTTGTACCATAGGGGACAATTGACCGATTATCCGCTATATCACATCATTAACGGTGCTGCCTCTTGGGATCAAATGTGGGGCATGTCTTCCGAACAAGACTACGACGACGTACAAAAAACCATTGACTATTGGAGCTACCAGATTCTGGAGTTTGATTTCGATAAAAAAGAAATGAAGGCGGAGTGCTATGCCATCGGTAACAAGGAACTGGTAGTGGACAATATTCTAATTGACTCCTTCAGTCGTACTTTGGGTAAAGCTGCTCCGGAAAAGCCGGAAATCAAGGAAATAACAGAAGAGACCATCACCCTGCCTTATACGTTCAAAGGAAGTCCATATAAAACCACTACGAATGAACAACTAAATAGCGTACAATACCAATTCTCACTCAACCAAGACTTTTCTACCATAGAATACAACAAGGTACGCGACGTCGAAGACCTTTACGGTTCTACGGGGAACCCCTTACACATCCCCATTGACCTCAATGAAAATATAGACATCACTCAACTTACCATTGAGAAAAACAAACTGATAAACGGTACCTATTACGTAAGGATGAGATACCGCGATACCAATATGGAATGGTCGGAATGGTCGGACACCAGACAGTTCACCGTAGAAGGAAGTATAGCAGGTAAACCTTCCATATCTATAACGGACACAAGCGTAACACCAGGAGAAACCATTACCATCGACTACAAATATGCTCCTGAAGGTCAAAACGCATGGATCGGCATCTACCGCAAAGGAGAAGAACCGCATTCCGTTCTTTCGTACAAATGGAAATATACCCCGGCTCAATCCGGTTCAATGAATTTCACCATCGACGAAACCAACGAATACTATGCCGTGCTATTTGAAGATGAGGGATATACGGAAATCAGCGAAAGAATCCCGTTCTATGTCGGTCCCGAACCGCAAATCAGTCTGGAAAAGAGCGAATTCGAAGAAGGAGAAGACATCGTGGTGACCTACTCCAACGCACCGGGCCTGAAGAACGACTGGATCGGCATCTACAAGCGGGGAGAAGTTCCCGGTACATCCGATACATCCGACTCATGGGATTACCTCGGCGGAAACACCGAAGGCACACTCACTTTGGCGAAAGATCTGCCCAAAGGATATTATTTCTTGAATTACTTCACCTTGGGACAGTACTTCGAACCGCGTGAACGAGTTTATTTCTCTGTAGGCAAAGACATATCTTCGCTGTCTACCGACAAGACGGAATTCTCCACCGATGAAGCAATTCTCATCCACTACAAGGACGGTCCGGGTACACCGAAAGACTGGGTGGGTGTCTACAAAGAAGGCAAAGACCCCAACGTGGACGAGCTTGACGGCTTCTATTACACTTACGGAGCCACGGAAGGAACCGTGAGCATCAAAGCCGGTACGCTCGAACCCGGAAACTATTTCAGCGCCCTGTTCATTAACGATTCCTATGACGAAGTTTCCCCGAGAATCCAGTTCACCATAAAGGACGGCACGGGCATCAGACAAGCTAAAAACGAAGACGGGCCACTCTTCTATCCCAATGCTAACGGCTCGCTGCGTATCGAAGGTAACACCTATGAAACAGCCGACATCTTCAACCTGGCCGGAAACCGTGTGCGTCGCACGACTTTGACGGAAGGCAACTGCACTATCGACTTTGCCGACCTGCCTGCCGGAATTTACATCTTCAAATTCCACAACGGGACGAATAACTGCATCGTACACAAAGTCATCAAGAAATAACCTCACACGGAAATATCATTTCCCCAAAAAGGAAGTGCCGGAAGCCTCGGCTTGATAGCCTCTCTTCCGGCACTTCCTTTCTGTTCGTTTTTACGACTGTCCTTCGGTAGTCCGTACCGGATTATTGCTCGGGTAGAACCAACCGTTTTACCAGCCCCTCCAGCGCGCCCAGATTACGAGGGTCTGCATTTACGTCAAGCACATGACCGTCTACACCGATAAGACGATAGGAAGGAAAACTGTTCACGCCCAAATATTGTTCTATGGCCTGCTGCTGGTCGTCCGGCAGGTTATAATGCACCACATTGTCACCCAGCACGTCATATTGTTTGATGACGTTCTTCCACGAATCTTCCGCAGAGCCGTTAGCCAAGTAAAGGAACACCACACCGTAAGGACGCATCCGCTCGAACAGTGCATGCGAATGAGACAAGGCTTCCTTACACGGCCTGCACCAAGTGCCCCAAATGTCGAGCAATACGAGTTTGCCGCGATAAGGTTCCGTGAGCTTGCGCAACAATGCCTCGCCGCCGGTCACGTCCTTCACATCTTCTGCCGACTTCAGACTGCCCACTCCGGACAAGTCCCGGTTTTGGATAGCCACGTACTTCTCCTGTTCCCTACTGACGATATCCCATCCGCCCTCAAGCCTGATTTCCCGTTCGGCCTTTGTCATCATCTTGTCCGGCAAAGGTTTCCGTATGTTATCAATCTGCCTGTAAAGATTCCGGGCTAAATGGATTTGGCATAGGATACTGTCGCACCCCGCCGATTCCGCGTTTTCTTTCCAGAAATCTATGTTATCCGCCAATACCTCCTCGTTCAAAACGTCCTCGAAACGTTTGAAGAGCGATATGAAACGTTGCCCCAAATCACTTTTCCCAAACTCCACCACCATTCGTTGACGCAACGAATCCGACGGCTCCGCATTCAGTTTTTCTTGTAGTTCCTTAATGGCCAACTGATAAGCCTCCACGGTGTTTGCCTCCTCCTCCGTCATCGAGATTTCACCTTGCTGCCGCAAACGCTTGAAGGCATTGAATACGGCATTGCCCCTCGCCTTGTCTTTCGCCTTTGAAGAATGGCCTATATAATCCCTCATCAATATGCCAAAATTCTGGCAAAGCGTATAGGGTTTGGGAGGACGCTGCCAGACTTTTGTCCGGACAAAGTCCACGTAATCTTCGGGCAACTGCCAATCGGGCACCGCAAACCGCGCCTGCATCATCGAACGGCCCAACCCTGTCAAAGCAAAAGATTCCATAAAGTAACGGTAACGCCGCGAAAGGTTGGAATGCTCCCCCACACGCCGTGACAGTTCCTCTACCGCATGCCGGTACTTTTCCTCCATCTGTGTCCGGAATTCATCGACCGTCCCTTGCCCTTTCCGGAGATAACCATCCACGTACAAAGGGGGATGCGCCTGCAATTCGTTTTGAAATCGGACATCTTCTCCCATGAAAAGCACATGACCGGTGGAGAAATCGTGCAACAGGAAATAAGTCTCCCCCGGCTCCACCACCGTGTTGATACCCTTCCGCCCTATGTCGATATAGATTTCCGACGTGTTGACCAACGGCACGCGCACGGAGAAACGCCCGGTCGAATCCATGGCTGCCACAAAGGATTCCTGTTTGTCCGTAAAGATGTTGTTGCGTAATATTTCCACGCTTCGCCCTTTCTCCCACGCCTCGGCAGGCATGTCCTTCATCCAACCCACAATGGTCACGCTGTCGTCCGCACGGTAACCGTTGTCCTTGAACCCCTCCCGCAAGTCTTCCACGGGATAGTCAGGCAACGCCGCCCCCGTAATCAGACTGCACTCCACGGCCGGTTCCTTGCCCACGGTGATGCGACGCGTGCCGCGTTTTTCTTTGCCCACCTCCACAGCGAGCTGCTCTCCGCCATAGGCAATCACCCATTGGCCATGCCCGTCTCTCCGCTCCTCTCGGCTCACGACACTCCAAACCTTACCGTCGTATATCACGCCGTCGCCGGAAAAGCCGACAAACCAATCTCCCGTACGCACATCGCGCCAATAGGTGTCCTCCATCCCTTCGGGCCGATAATCCTCCGGACGGATATTGTAAACCGTCCATCCTCCCGGTTCTACCAGATTCATCTTTACCGTCCCAAGCGGCACGGCATCGAATGTCAACGTAAAGTCCACTTCATCGCTCTCAGGCATCGTGTACCGTTCCCCAAGGGGAATGCCCGAGGCATCCCTCACGGGAAAGTTCCGGCCATCCGCTTGCAATTCCGTCGTGCGCAGGATTTGAATCCAATAACCTGAAGGGTAATGTACATGGCACGACACTTCCGTGCGGTCCGCGTGGAGCACCACCTTGGTTACCTCTACAATAGAATGGGTATAGCCCACCACGGGATGGTGCCAAACCACGGAATCGCTTGCCCAAGTACAGACCACGGCAAACGTAACCCACAACAATGCAATAAGTTTCAGTTTCATGTGTTTCATCATGGAATTATCTAAATTAACCGGCATAAATTTACACATATCCCGAAGCCCGGCAAAGCCATGCGTCGGGAAAAGCCGGCACGTTTTGTTTTTTTAGGATTTCCATTCCGTAATCCAGGTAAAAAAACCTGTAATCCGGATAGCAGGCTTCCCGGTAAAACCGCGTATCTTTGCACCATCATTTCAAAACGACAAAATTATCTATGGTATTAGAAAACATCAACTCGCCGGAAGACGTGAAAAAATTGTCTCTGGAAGAACTCAACCTGCTGGGCGGAGAAATGCGCGAAGCATTGTTGCACCGCCTGAGCAACCACGGCGGCCATTTCGGTCCGAACTTCGGCATGGTGGAAGCCACCATCGCCCTGCATTACGTGTTCAACTCGCCGGAAGACAAGATTGTCTTCGACGTGTCCCACCAAAGCTATCCCCACAAGATGCTGACCGGACGGAAAGAGGCTTATCTCGATCCGGAAAAATACGACGACGTGTCGGGCTACTCCGAGCCGTCGGAAAGCGCACACGACCATTTCGTCATCGGCCATACCTCCACCTCGGTCAGCCTGGCCGGAGGACTGGCCAAAGGCCGTGACCTGAAAGGCGAAAAAGGCAATGTCATTGCTGTCATCGGAGACGGTTCGCTGAGCGGCGGAGAAGCTTTCGAGGGATTGGACTACGCAGGAGAATTGGACACGAACTTCATCATCGTGGTCAACGACAACCAGATGTCCATCGCCGAAAACCACGGAGGCCTGTACCGCAACCTGCAGGAGCTGCGTGAAAGCCAAGGCACATGCCCTTGCAACTTCTTCAAGGCCATGGGACTGGATTACCTGTACGTAGACCAAGGCAACGACATCAGAAGCCTCATCTCGGCATTCCAAAAGGTGAAAGACATCGACCACCCCGTCGTGGTACACATCAACACCCTGAAAGGCAAGGGATACCGCCCGGCCGAAGAACACAAGGAGCCATGGCACTACTGCGCTCCGTTCGACATCGCGACCGGCGAACCCAAACACAAGTCCGACGACGGAGAAGACTACGGCACGCTAACTGCCGACTACCTGTTGGCGAAGATGAAAGAAGACCGCCGCGTGGTAGGCATCACGGCAGGAACACCCACCATCATGGGATTCACCGAAGACAGACGGTTGGCAGCCGGACGGCAGTTCGTGGACGTAGGCATCGCCGAGGAACACGCCGTCGCTTTGGCTTCCGGCATCGCCAAGGCAGGAGGAAAACCGGTATTCGGCGTATGCAGCTCGTTCATCCAACGGGCTTACGACCAACTTTCGCAAGACCTCTGCATCAACAACAACCCGGCCACGCTGCTCGTCTTCTGGAGCTCGCTCTCGGCCATGAACGACATCACGCACCTCTGTTTCTTCGACATCCCGCTCATCGGCAACATCCCCAACATGGTCTATCTTGCCCCGACCTGCAAGGAAGAATACTTCGCCATGTTGGAATGGAGCCTGCGGCAAGACAGCCACCCCGTAGCCATCCGCGTACCGGCACTCGGACTGACGCATGCCGACCGGGAAATAGCCACGGATTACAGCGAATTGAACCGCTATGAAATGGTAAAGAAGGGAACAAAAGTAGCCCTGCTCGCTTTGGGTTCCTTCTTCCCGTTAGGCGAATCCGTCGCACATATCCTGAAAGAAAAGGCCGGTATAGAAGCCACTCTCGTCAACCCGCGTTATATCACCGGAACGGACGACACCTTATTAGACACACTGAAAACCGACCACGCCCTCGTGGCCACGTTGGAAGACGGCATACTGGACGGCGGATTCGGTGAGAAAATCGCCCGCTACTACGGCACAAGCCCCATAAAAGTACTCAACTTCGGTGCCCGCAAGGAGTTCGTAGACCGCTTCGACGTGACGGTGTTCCTCCGCGACAATCACCTGACGGCGGAACAGATTGCCGAAGACATCCTCGCGCAGTTATAAAAATTCCACTTAAAAGAGCCCTACTGTTATTCTAACAAAATTACCTTGGCTGCCTGGTTATCCATACCATACATCGTCTTGCCCACCGGTGCACCGATAAAAGTACCATCGGCTATCACGAACTTACGTCCTTCCAACGAGATATAATCGCCCGCCACGGCATCAGACTGCGAGAACTCTACAGCCGAAGCCAGGTGTCCCGGATAATAAATCAGGATACAACGAAGCCCTAATAAATCGCGTACCAGACGGGTAAAAAGGATACTACGGTCCTCACAGTCACAATATGGATAGTAAAGGGATTCCTCTGCAAAGAAAGCCCGGTCGTCTCCCCATACCTTGTCGTCATACTCGTACTCGAAGCCCGTCTGCACGAAATTCAGCAACTTATTCACAGCCGTCAACTGGTCACATCCGTTTATGGCAGCTTTCAAGTCCGGATATATCTGACGCTTCACATCCTCACTCATCGGCGTATTGGCATACATAGCCCAGCGGCTTAAAAAATTTTCGCCCACCATCGAAGTGGGATAAGAGGAATAGAAGTCCATCAGATTCTTATTCGAGGACAGATTTACCTTTACCTCCGGATAACGCTCGGATTGACGCGTCCGTGATGATGTGGCAGACACAGCCAACCTTGGAGATGCAGCGAACCAAAGGGACAAGCTCTGTTCCCCCTGAAATGCATTGTCACTGATATATATGCTCGAAGGGCACTCCCCATAAGGATAGAACCTCTCACCTCCCACGTTATAATGCGGTATGTCGTAAATGATGTGGCGAGATGCGAAAAGCATATGCAAAATGCCGGAATCATCGCGCGCCAACCTCATCTTGTAGCCGGATTGGCAATACAAGTAAGCCATAAGCAAAACGGATTCGTTCGTACCCTCTCCAAAGAGTTTTTCGGCCACAGCCTGCAACATCTCAAGGTAAGCCCAATCGCCCATCTTATACTCCGTACGCAACTGTAGACAATCATAAACAAGATTGGTGTACTGCTGCCCTGACAGTTCCAACCACGCAGCAGAAACCACATCTTCTCTTGCGCCTGTCATCTGCAAAGCCGATGAGGTATCGAACCGTACGCTTAACTTAGTGCCAAACCACAAGAAATCCACTTTCGGCATCGGTTCCGGATTTTCCTTTATGGGTTCCACGGGTTTGGGTTGTGGAGCAGGCTTGGGAACTGGAATGACCACATCATAAGGCAATGGCTCCGGGGCGGGGAAAGGCTTATTCCTCTCCTCTTCAGGGTAAATCACCGGAGGCACATCGTCTTCTTTGGGAATGACGAGAGGTTTCTTCTCTGTAAACTCTTCCCACGGATTCTTCAAAAACTCGGCATACTCTTTGTTAATCTTCTTCCGAAAGTTATTGAAATCCTTATGGATAGCCCGTCGGAAAGATTCAAAATCTTCCTTGAAGTCATCCCCGAAGTCATCATTCTGAGCCTGTACCTGTCCGAAAAAGCACAATGCCATACCCATTGCAATCAGTGCCCTTTTCATACCCTGCCTTTTTATTCATAACTTTCGCTCAGCACCTCGTCCACGATACCGTCCAACTCGTTGTCCAAGCCGTCACCTTCCGCTTCAAGTTCCTCTGCCAACTGTCGTTTCATTTGCTTTTTCATGACTTTCTTGTCATAAGCCACAGTTACCTGCACCTGATAATTGTTGTTCGGCAATACACGGTAAATATGTACCACAGGAGTCATCATCGACAACGTGGCCTCTGTTATCGCCTTGCTACGCTCATGGAATTTGCCCACTGTGGTGGCATCAATGGCCGAATTCTCGGCATTGTCCTGCTTACGCTTCATAGCCGCAGCTATCTTTGTTTCCAACAGACTGGCTATCTCGGCCTGACACTGTGCACGTGCAGACGAGTAGCCGACAGATTCCGAACCGGAAGTCACCGTTGCCTCATGGAGTATGTAGCGGGACGTAGGTTCACCCGCATCGTTAGCCATCAGTTCCTGCCGCATGAGTTGCGCCCGGGTAAACTGGCTGGCCATGGACAAACTGCCGGCGGGTACCACCCATCCGTCTTTCTTATATTGCTTCTCCTGTTTCTTCGCAGTTTTAGACGGTTTGGCATTCAACATGTCCATATTCACCTTGTCCAACTCACGTTGTTGTTTGGCCAATTCTATCGCACTTTGTGCGTAACCTGCCGATGCGGCCATGAACGCCACGGCCAATAATACAAAAATCTTTTTCATAATACCATGTTTTTAAAATGAATAGTGTTAGTCGTTATAAAAATCACCTGCGCTGAATATCTTCGACATCGAGACCTCGTTAGGCTGCCACGTACGCACCTTGATTTGCGGTGCATTATGGTCGGTCATATCCACCAACAGGAAGAGGTAACCTTTGTCCGCGTAACGGGAAGAGGTGTATTCCTGCCCTATCTGTATACCGTAGATTTCCGCATCTTCATATTTCTCCAACCACTGCACGTCATTGTTCGTAAAACGCAGGTTGATGAATTCGTTCAATTTGAACGTACGGGCCAGGTTGGCCAGATAGGCCTCCTTGTCATAACGGTTATATTTGATGATGTCCTGCCCTTCAAGCGAAATGGCACGATCCTCCGGAACCTTGGCCAGATTACGTTTCACGATATTACCCACGATAATTACGGCATCGTCGGCAAAGATGTCACGGATATAATCCAGACGTTTCAAACAATAAGCCGTCTTGTAGTTTTCCAGAAACTCCATGATCAATTCGCGGGTTTCGTCTTTCCATCCGGGTGCATAACGGTTCAGAATATCCGACTCTGCCACTTTCCCTAATCCGAAAGCCACATTGGAGATTTTCTTGTCCGAATTGAATGTGAATACCACGTCTTCCACAAACGTTTTTTTCCGTTTGCCGTTCATGAACGAAAACGACATCTGTAGCCCACGTGCCACCACCTGCCCGTTACTGCTGCGGTAATACACCATATCAGGTTGCCCCACCACACGTCCCGTACCGTAAGAAATCAGTTTGTTGTATACGTCCAGACCTTCAAGAGTGAAACATGAACTGGCCTTTACGTAGTTACGAGACTTGATGGCTGCCAACACCTTTTCCATCGCTTCACAATACAAGGCATCGTCGTCCACCGTCTGCGACGGGGAAGGACCTGCCGCCGGGGCATCCGTAGCGGCCACACTTGCAGTAGCCAACCGTGCCGCAGGCTGGGAAGCCGCAACCGAAGTGCCGTCTTGCGCCGCACGGCCTTTCACGCTTACCGAGGACTCCGGAAAAGCTGCCTTCGCCACGACGTCCAACACGGCTTGCAACTCATCGTCCCCACGTGCCAGATTCTTATACTCATATTCAATGTCAAGATGATAGAACTCCGTCTCATAACCCGGTGCCATTTCCAACATGCCACGCCCGTCTTTCGCTGCCCCGTCGCACTCTTCACGCCCGTCGGAATAAAGGAAATCCAACCCCGACACAGGACGGCCTTTGTAATTGAAGATTAAATCCACACAATCTCCTTCGCGCTTATCGAAAGCCACACTGATGTCTTCCAATATTCCACGTATCTTCACCGGAAGCAGCGTCACCAAGCTATGCCCGGCCTCATCCTTCGCTTCCGTGGGATGTTGCAGGGAACGTGCCAAGGAGTAAGCCCAGTAATAGTATTGCAGGGCCATATCCACTTTGGCTTTCTCCAATGCCCCGTCGGCAATGGCCACCATGTCGCGTATTTTCTCTTTACGCTTTTCGTAGATTTTGTCTAACTCCGAACGCAGCATATAACGCCGCACAGTAATTTCCGGTTCTTTCCCCTCCGTCCATTTCTCCACATTGGTCAAGGCAGAGGAGGAATAAGTGCTCACGCAATTTCTCACATAGGTCTTATGGTCGATATTTCCGTTGGCTTGGGTCTCGTCGGTCTGCATCTGGAAGTCGCTCGACACATGCGTGGCAATCATCTGCACCAAATCATTCAGTGCCGCCTTGTCTGCCTCAGCTTCCGTCTTCCCCGTACCGGAACCGTAATAATATTCACCGGACGTACGGATATAATCCCAGTTTTGGGCTTTCAGGGCAGGAACAAGCCCCAACAGGAACAACCACAAGATTATTATTCGTCGTTTCATGGAGTCACATTATTTTACAAGAACCGGACGGACTGGCATCCGGTAATACTTACTCTGCGTCAAATTGGCAGAAAAACTATTTCCTGTACCCAAGCTCAAGTAGTAAGCAGAAGTTCCACTGCTCTCCGTAGCCGACCAATAGTAACCGTTAGAAGTCGATTCACCCGTCGGGACATTCGTACCTGTCACATACCTATACATGGGCAGATAAATGGAATTCCCGTTCTCTGACTTTATCGTATATCCGTAAATCTGCCTTTCTGAATCATAAGCATATGTCCAAATACATTTTTCTACCAATTCCTCCCATTGCTCTCTTGTCGGTATCTGCCAACGCTCGTTCCAAAGATTCGTTGAGATATCGTAAGCCGGATTCCCAGCTATTTCATGTACGTCTTTATTATAACTGCTGCTGGTAGACGTGTTCGTGCCATAGGCATCCCCCCACGAAGTGTAGATTCCATCGTCATACTGATCCGAAGCCCCCACGTTCATAGAAGCCCAACGCACGCTAAGCCCCAAATCCACGGCCTCTTCGGGATAATAATAAACAGAGGTCCATCCCTTGTTCTCCACTTGGGACGGCATCACCATGTAACCGCTCTCGCCGGCCGCAAACTTGGCCGGATCGAAAGTCTTGGTATACTTATAATAAAGGTCATCCAGTGTAATTACGTTGGTCTCACCCAACGAACAATATATATAAGGTGTATAGCCATCGGCCTCAAACTGCGTGCTTACCTCTTCCGTAGATGTCGTAAACACATTGTCCGTCAGGCTGAACGACGTGTTGTACACCACCCCTGAAACCGTGACCGTCTTATCCTTCTCCCCTTTGATGTGCATACGGGCTGTCTTAGGAGCCAAAACCGCACTTACGAACAGTTCACTGTCATCCACGATATAAGTCGCAGCCTCATCCACATAAGCACAGCTCATCGGAGTCATGGTCACATGATAGTTGTCCGTAGCCGTGGCATTGACAAAGTAAAAAGCCTCACATTTCAAAGTGCTGCCAGTAGACAAGTTACCGTAGTAACTGATGTTCCACAGCGACGACGAGGCATTGTAAACCGCCTTTCCACACACTACCGTTTTTTCGTCCGCCTGATAAAAACGCAGGTAAATGACATCTCCCTCGTTCCATTCCGCTGAAGTCTCACGCTTCGGAGTGTAGGACTGCAAGCCGCCCGTCAGGTGCATGACCGCCGTATGTTCCGTCTCTTCCGTCACTCCCGGCTGCCCCATGAGTTCCTCGGTGTCGTTGCTGCACGATACCCCTGCCATCAAGGCCGTTCCTACGGCCACAAGCCCAAAGAGTTGGCTCATCCTTTTTCTCATTGTTTTCATTTTATCTTCTGTTTTTTCGTTCTTGATTCTTATTTTATGCCTTGCGGCTTATTGTTCCAGATTCTGGTCTGCGCCGTAGTCTTCACGGCCGATCTCCCCCGATGTGCCGGGCGCAGGCGACAAGTCCTTATCCTCGCCATAGTCCGAACGTACAATGACGGCACCGTCCTTGTACGCCACGTCCAGACGGACATCCTCGCTGTAGTCATCCCGTACGAACTGGGTATTCTTGGAATATTGCGTCACCACGATGTCTACCATCTTGGCCTCGGATGCCTCGCCGGACAAACCGATCAGATAAACCGACACAGTAGCCATACGCTTGTCGTTGCCGCTATACGGTTCGGCAGTAAACATGAGCAGGTTATTATTCGTTGCCACAACCAACCAATCGGCACCGGAAGATTTTTCCACACGGAACGTCCCGTCGGTAGACACCGTCACAGGAGCGGATGTTCCTCCCTTATAGAAGAACGACACGGTCTGTGCGTCTGTCTTCAGGTAACGACCGGCCTGCGTGACAGCCAACTTCACCCCTTGTTTGTTGGCGGGTGTGAATACGATGGTATCCGTCCGGCTTTCCAGACTGGGGTTATCTTGAGCAGAAATCACCAGCTTGGCGTCGCCCTGCCCTTGCGTGGCGGAAAGTGCCAACCATGAAGACTGGTTCTTCACGACGGCAGTCCATGTCTGGTTGGTGGCAATTCCCAATTCTATGGTTCCACCCTTCGAGGGCAAAGAAGCCGATGAGCCCCGGTCGATGGTGAAATAACGTCCTTTCTGCACCACGTTTACATATTGCACGGTGCCGCCCACCGCCACGGCCAACAAGCCCGTACGGTCGTTGTCGCCCTCGTTGGCCTGCACGCTCACGGTCACTTGCGCCTTGCCATGCCCGGATGACGGATTGACGGCTATCCAACTGTCGGAAGTCGTAACCGTCCAGTCACCATCGGTCGAGATGTCGAGCGTGTTCGACGAGGCCACGTTTTCAAACTGCAATACCGTTTCAAGAGAACCGAACCATTTGCCTTCTTGTGTCAACCAAAGGGTATCGGCCAAAGAAAGCCCTTGGTTACCCACAACCACACGTCCTTCTCTTTTCGTGGTGTTCGGATTGTCTTCGACATTTATCGTAAGAGTATGCTCCCCGGCCTCACCGCTCTCCGGCGACACGCTTACCCAAGACGGTTTCTCCAACACGTTCCAGAACGACAGGTTGGTGGACATCGACACAGTCCGCGAAGCTGCACCCGATTCAAAATCAAACCGGCTTTCCGTCATGTCCATATACAAGCCCGACTGCTTCACCGGAATCTCTATCAGGAAATCACCGTCCACATGGAGGTTGACGGCTCCGGAGCGCTCCTCTACTCCACCGTTCTCCGTCACGCTCACCGACAGTTCCACCGTACCCGCCGAGCCGGAGGAAGGACTGACCTGAATCCAAGAATCAGTAGTAGAGGCCGTCCATCCCAAGTCGCAATACAACGTTACCGTTTTCGTGCCCGCCGTATTGCGGAAGGCCAGACTGCTTTCGGACAAGGAATATTCAGGAGACTCCTGACGGACTTCCAAATAATAGGTGAAAATCGTCTCGGAAGAGTTTTGCCACTCTTGCCCGTAAGTATCAAAATAGATATAACCCACGCGCACGTCTTCCGTTTTGTTCTCGCTGGTCGTCACCATGATTTCATTGCCGGAGGCCGTAGCCTGAAGCCAATCGGCATCGGTCCGCAGGCCGAACTTGGGCGCGTTCGTATCCACTGTGAAGGTTTCCGACGAAGCGGATGCACGAAGCCGTAGCGGAACCTCGCAAGACACGGTCAACGACGTGCCCGTATTACCCTGTTGCGCCGCCCAGATTTGCTGACTGTATTTATAAACCGACGTGTCCATGACCGCCTCCAGGCTGAACACCGACATGCGGTAATACGTAGAGGGATTGATGTCCGCCCCCACGCTGACGAGGGTCGTATCTTCTTCCCCGTTGCCTTCGGCCGGTGTAACTTTAAGCCATTCGTCGGCCACATCCAACCGCCACGGCACGTTTTGGCATTCCACGTTGAACGTGGAGGGATTCACCACGGTATCGGGCAGGTTGAAGCCTAACATATTCGTATATAAGTAATAAGCCTTCGTGGCAGGCACGACTCCCACGCCTCCCATGTAAAGTTCGTCATTGCAGGACACCGTCAGCCCCAACAGAGCCAGACATCCCGACAAACATTTCACTATTCTTTTTCGTTTCATAACCATCTGTGCGTTTTCAAGTCATTAAAAGAAGAAATAGACCCCGATCTTGCAATTGAAGCCCTCGCTCCAGTCCTTCATGGCTGGTACTACGGACGACAACAGTTTATAACCGTCGGCTTCGGCAAGCTTGAAGGCGTATTCCGGCGTCAGGCTGATGCCGATGTGTGACGTACAGGCCGCTTCAAGGCGCAACCCTGCCGTACCCGAAAGCGCATACAGAGAAGTCCCGTTATTTCCTTCCACTCCCACATAACTGCAACCTACTTGAGGGGTCATGCGGAACCGCGTACCCAAGATGAAACCGTAACCGGCCTTTCCGCCCACGATGAACTTCAGTTTGAGTTCCTCTTCCGTCCAAGGGGCTGCCTGTTCGTTCTCGCCCGTAGAGTTCCAGAATACGGTCTCCTTGCCGAAACCTTTCATGTAGAAAGCTTCCACATTCACGTTACCGGCATAGAACCCCATCGTGCCGCCCACAGCCGCGAGCGCACCGAACTGCCCGTCCGCACCGAAATAGAACGCACTTCGCTTCATCAGTTGGCGCGACATCTTGAAATGCACCTCAGGTTTAGCCACGTCGATGTACATCTTGCGGCGGAAAGGACGGTAACCGTAAGCCCGCCCCTGAATGTCATAATTACCCGAAGCCATCTCCTTCGTGAACGGAGTAGTGCCTTCGAGCGTGCCGTCTATCAGTACAGAAGCCCCTCTCGGTGTACTGGAAAATGAAATCAGGGCCGTGGAGCTTAATTCCACATTCAGTTGCTCTTCCTTGCCCTCCATGATATTCACCTCGCGCACCTCCGGTTTCCGGTTTGCCATGGACACCTCTACTTTATGTTGACCGATAAGCAAGTCTTGGATGATTTTCGGAGTCACCCCGTAATCTTTCCCGTCAATCTTGATTTGTGCGCCCACAGGAGTGGAATTCACCGAAAGGAAGCCCGTAATGGGTATAGGAGGGTCGAGTGTGATGGTGCTGGCCACATCTACCTCCACGTGGATTTCCTTTTGCGTCTTACGATGGTTGGCCTTGCGGCATTCCACCAGATAAGTACCCGCCTTCAAAGGACCGGCCCAACGGCCTGCTCCTTTGCGTATCCCGTCGATATAGATGTCCGCTCCACCTTCCACCGTCAGTGTCGTTTCTGCGAAATTGGACTCCAACACCGGCTTGATGACCGTGGTTTCGCCTTGTTTGATGGTAAACTCCTCTGTATGACTCTTATAAAGGTCCTTCACCAAAAGCAGTTGGTATGTGCCGCAATCCCATTTGACATCGCTTTTGTAAGGCACGGAGCCCACTTCCTTATTGTTGACAAAGACTTTAGCCCCCGAAGCGTTGCCGGGATCCTGGATTTCAAGATAACCGAAATTAGGGGTCAATTTCACTTTTTCCACATAGGTGCTGTCCGAGGTCGTGAGCTTCACCCGCCCCGATGCCTCCACATAATTGGGCACCTTGATACCATAGAAATACGTACCGAATTCAAGATTCCACGCCACGCTGCCCGTCGCATCCGTAGTGGAAGTCTCCATAGGTTCACGTTCCCCCTCGCGTGTCAGCGTGACCACCGCGTTAGATAACCCCGGCTCCAATTGTAATTGCAGGAACTGTTTGTTCAGGGAACGTTCCACGTTCCACGTCACTTTGTCGAACGTGATCTTCATGACATACGTCGCCCCTTCCTTGATGGTGGTCCTCAAATCATACTTCTTGATAGGGGCATAGCCCTCACGGCTGATAGTCACCGTGCGCGCGTTTTTCTGTACGTAAATCCACAGTTCATCGCCATGCAGCACGGTTTTATGGTTCATATTCCCGAAATTGAACATGAAAGCCTCCATATTGTCGATTTTCACCGTGGGGTCGGCCGACATGAACTTGATGATGGCCATGAGCGAACCGCTGCCGTCCACATCCTTGTATTCTTCGGACGTGGCCGTAGTGGCTTGCTGGTCTTCATAAAATTCCGTGATAGTGAACTTATGCAAGCGTTCCAAGTCTTTTTGGGCATAGGCTGCCACTATCCCCCAGCAAAGCAACAAGCAGAGTGCCCACTTCCTTTTTAAACTTTGTTGTGACATTTTCTTAATCTACCTGCCATTTGCCGCACCGACCGTTTCAGGCGACAAAAGCATTTCTTTTCGCCATATCTGCCGACTCTCCCCGCAAATCAATCCAGTTAGTACATCATTATATACGAAAAAAAGCGTGAGAGTCTGTACCCGTTACTCATCCCGCTTATCAAGGCTCTCGCATTGCCCAGTTTGGTAGAACGAGCAACGCAGAAGCCCACGCCGATATGTATACAATTCCCCCATACCCGGCACATACACCTTATATAATAATTAAGGTGAATATACCAAATATAAGGGGATGCGTATAAAACACATCCCGAGGACATCTACTGTTGCCTTATCTTGACCAAACTGTGAACTTGCGAGATTCTGATAAGCCCAAGACAAGACGCATGTAAACGCCTTTTCCCAATATATAGTGCTCCGGCTCGCCCAAGACCCGCCGTCGGTTCCGAGCACAACCTCTTTCCTTCAGGCCCGGCGTAAGCTTTTCCCATCCTTATCACGGCACTGAACCCATCCGTCCTCGCCATGAAAAATAGGAACGCAGGAGTACAAGGGCAAAAATACTAAAGAAGGTTGAAAGAAACAAATAAATCTTCAAGATATTCTCGGTATGACAGGCAAAATCCTTTTTCTTAGGTATATAAGCCCCTCCTTACTCCCATCCGCAGTGCTCCCTTGTAACCGGAAAGACCTCCTTTGGCAATCCCTAAGCCGTTTTGACATTTTGTCATTTTCATCCGAAATGCGGCGCGTATTCCGGGGAAAATCCGCCGTAGAAGATTTCAAGCGATTCTCGCGCCGTCAGGGAAACCCGGAAAGAAAGCCGTTTCCCCGTTCGGCTGCCATTTCGTTTCCCGCCTCCCCGCACCATGCGGAAGAAACTCCCGGGCGCGTCATCCTTGCAAACATTTTCCTTTCTTTCTGCCATTCCATTCAGGTACGTCTTTTCTCGGCAAATAGAGATTTACAAGGTATTTAAAGCCTTTCCATCCGCCGCCGGACGGACATTTCCGGCCCAAAATATCGACAACTCACCACCGCCCTGCGCCAAACGAAAAATCTCTTTCAGCCAAACGATTTTCAGTTCGGCTGAGATTAAAAACCGGAAATGCGCAATAGAAGCAGAAGAATGAAGTTTGTGTGAAAAACAGACCGTTCCATGAGCCGACAAAACTTCTGGAAGCCATAAAACGACAAGGATAAAATTGACAAAAAGCAAGCAAAAACCCTGTTGATTCGCCCCATGATTAAGGCATAATCCGTATCTTTGCGGTACAAAATGACAACCCCATAAATATGACGTTCACTCCAAATATCCTTTTAGCATGCTTTTTAGCCGGAAGTACCGCCTGTGCTCAAACTCCGGGACGGACGGCGCAAGCCATGGAACGGTCGGGCTTCGTGGATGTCCGCAGCATGGACAGCACGATACGCGTGAGCCTGATGTACGCACGGGCGGACAACTTCACGGGACGGGTGCTTTACACCGATCTGCATGAAGCTTACCTGCACCCGAAAGCCGCACGCGCCCTGGCCAAAGCCCAAAAAATCCTGAAAGCCTCCCACCCGGAACTGAGCCTGAAGGTGTACGATGCAGCCCGCCCGATGCACATCCAGCAAAAAATGTGGAACGTAGTGGCCGGAACACCGAAGAATATCTACGTGAGCAATCCCAAAAACGGTGGGGGATTGCATAATTACGGTATGGCCGTGGACCTCACACTCTGCGACGTGAAAGGCGACACGCTGCCCATGGGCACGAAAATAGATTATTTAGGCAAATTGGCCCATATCGACAACGAGGCGGAAATGGTAAAGCTGGGCAAACTCACGCCGGAAGCCCGGCGCAACCGCGAATTGCTGCGCCGGGTCATGCGCCAAGCCGGGTTCAAAGCCCTGCGCACGGAATGGTGGCATTTCAATTTCATCACGCGCGCCGAAGCCAAAGCGCATTATAAACCCATCCCATAAAACACATGCTGGACGAAAAGACACAAGACTTCATCCGGACACACCGGGAGGAGGACGTACGCCGACTGGCCCTGAAACCGGCCCCGGAGAACGTGGACCTGCGCATGGCCTTGCAACAAATCGAGGGTTGGCAGACGGCAAGGCGCAAACTCCCCTCATGGGCGGAACGAGACGGGATACTGTATCCGCCCCGTCTCCCGATGGAACAATGTTCTTCGGAACAGACGGCAAGGTACAAACAAGCCCTCGTAAAACGCTTGTTGGACAACGACGGCACGGAAACTCCCCATACCCTGATGGACCTGACCGGAGGTTTCGGCATCGATTTCAGTTTTCTGGCTCCACTGTTCGACCGGGCTGTCTACATGGAACGCCAACCGGAATTGTGCCGTATCGCAGCACATAACTTCAAAACGTTGGGACTGGCACAAGCGGAAATCCGAGAAACCGACTCTTCCCTTTCGCCGGACGAATGGCCCGACGCCGCCTGTTGCTTCATCGACCCGGCACGGCGCGACACCGTCGGGCGCAAGACGGTGGCCATAGAAGACTGCGAGCCGGATTTATCCATCCTCCAAGAAGCCATCCGCCGCAAGGCGGCTTTCAGCCTCATCAAGCTCTCCCCCATGCTGGACATCCGGACGGCCCTGCGCACCTTGGCACACGTGGCCGAAGTCCACGCTGTCAGCGTACAAGGGGAATGCAAGGAACTGCTGTTGGTCGTGACACGGCAAAAGCCGGAAAAGACGGCGTGCCATTGCGTCAACCTCGACACGGAAGCCCCCACCTTCACGTTCACCTTGACTGAAGAGGAGGAGGTCGCATGCACTTATTCGGACACGCCGGGCCGATTTCTCTACGAGCCGAATGCTTCTGTGATGAAGTGCGGCGGCTTCCGCAGCCTGGCCACACGTTACGGCCTGCGGAAACTGCATCCCAATTCCCATTTATACACCTCGGACCATTCCTGCAAGGATTTTCCCGGGCGGGCGTTTGCCATAGAGGGTTGCTACGGGTTCGGCAAAAAGGAACTGAAAGGACTTTTAAACGGCCTCGGACAAGCCAATCTGACCGTCCGTAACTTTCCGGACACCGTAGCCGGACTCCGCAAACGCCTCAAACTGAAAGAGGGAGGCAACGTTTACCTCTTCGCCACGACGTTGGCCGACGGACGGCATGTGCTGCTCCGGTGCCGGAAAGCGGAACCCCAATAAAAAAGGCCGGCTTCACAGCCGACCCCTTCCTCATGAAAAAAATTACTCTGTTACTTTACCCTGTAACGGGTCTCTTCCAATCTGTATTTCTTCGTCTTCACTTGTTCCTTCTTCACGCCCTCACCCGTGACTTTTACGATAGCTACACGGTTCTTGTCGTTCTCGGCAAACGGTTGCACGGTGTCGCCCTTATATTCGGAAGTAATGACAGATCGGCTCACACCGGCCTTCACTAATGCCGCAACGACTTTCTCCGCCCGTTCCTTGGAATATTGCATATTCAACTCCGGTGTTCCCGTGGCTTTATCTGCATAAGCGGTTACCTGCACGCTGCAATTCTTATGCGCCTTGACGAAATCGGCTATCTTCTGAATCTTTGAAGCCGGATCCGGTTCGCTCAAACGGATTTTATAGTAAATATTGTCCTCATAAGTGACTTTTTCGGGCACGTCCCTATACGTGATGTCGTCATACCAAACGGTATCCGTACGCGTAGCCCATTCCTCTGCCACCGGAACCGGCTCTTCCGCCATCTTTTCGGTCTTCTTCTGCCCGAACTTGAAAATCAGACCTAAAGAAGCTGTGGCAGCCCAGTCATTTCGGTCGGTCGTTTTAGAATTGATACGGTCGGCTCTGTTATTAGCGGCCAATTCCAGATTCAGCCCGAAATGTTTGGCGATATTGAAATCGAGCTGCATTCCCAAGCGCACATTATGCGAAAGCCTACGATCCTGCCATGCCATCGGATAGTTCTCGGCTGCTTTGGCAGCCAACGCGTGGAAATCGTCATTGTCCCATGCGCCTGCCAATCCTACACCTCCAAGAAGAATAAGATTAAAGACACGATCTTTATCGCTACGGAACATGTTGGTCACGTTCAACAGCAAGTCCGCACTACCCGTCACCGTATTGAAATCGTAAGTTTCATTTAAAGACTTGATGCCGCCTTTGTTTTCATAACCGCTCACATGCAAACGTGCCCCGATGACCGGATTGAAATAAGCACCGAACGAAACGCCGTAACTCGGTGTGATCAACTTGCTGAAATCATAATGAGTAAAAGACACTTGCGCGCCCCCGTTCAACCCGAAGAACATGTGCGGATACGGACGATAATCTTTCTCACTGTTTCCTTCTCCGGCATAAGCCACTCCCGTGCCTATGGCCATAGCCATAACCGCGAGCATACATCTTATCTTTCTCATCAGTCTATATTTTTATGATTCAACTTGGATTAAGTTCACAAATATAAGATAAATACGAGAAGCTAACAATCTTTTTTAACTTTTTCTTAAAAAAAAGGGAGGATAAGCGAAAAGCGGAGCATTTTACTCAACTGTTAATAAAAAAAAGGCTATATTTGCACGTTTGCGCATCGCCGCAATTTATTGACCATTTTACATATATGACATGTCTGCTGTAACCATTAAAAAAATATCGACTCGCCGTGAGTTGAAAGCGTTCATACGCTTCAACTACGAACTGTACAAGGACTGTCCGTACGCCGTGCCCGACTTTTTGGAAGACACGCTCGACACGTTCAACCCGCAGAAAAACGCAGCCTTCGATTTCTGCGACGTGGATTATTTCCTGGCTCTGCGCGAAGGAAAAATCGTGGGGCGCGTGGCTGCCATCATCAACCATAAGGCCAATCAGACATGGGGTACGAACAACGCCCGCTTCGGTTGGATCGACTTCACGGACGACCCGGAAGTGAGCCGCGCCCTGATGGACACGGTGGAAGCTTGGGGACGTGCCCACGGATGCGACAAGCTGGTAGGGCCTTTAGGGTTTACGGACATGGATCCGGAAGGCATGCTCACCGGCGGCTATGACCAGTTGAGCACGATGTCCACCACGTATAACTACCCTTATTACCCGACACACATGGAACGTTTGGGGTATACGAAAGAAGTGGACTGGGTGGAGCGCAAGATACGCGTACCCGACCGCGATCATCAGGCACACATGGACAAATATTTCCGCGTGGCGGAAATGAGCGCCAAACGCTACAACCTTCACGTACGCAAATTCAAAAGCGCCCGCGAAATACGCCGGGGAGGATGGGGACCCAAGATTTTCAACGTAGTCAACAAAGCATACGCCCCGTTGTACGGTTATTCCGAAATGAACGAGCGGCAGATCGCCCAATACGTCAACACTTACCTTCCGCTCGTAGACATGCGGCTGGTCACGGTCGTAGAAGATGCCGAAGGACGCATCATAGCCATGGGAGTGGGTATGCCTTCCCTCTCGCACGCTTTGCAGAAAGCCAAGAGCCGCCTGTTCCCCTTCGGCTGGTACCATTTGGTCAAAGCGCTGTTTTTCAAGCATTCGGACATCATAGATTTGTTGCTCGTGGCCGTCCTCCCGGAATATCAGAACAAAGGGGTCAATGCCATGCTCTTCGCCGACCTCATCCCCATTTGCCAGCAGATGGGCTTTAAGTTCGGCGAAACGCATCCGCAACTAGAGACCAACGAAAAAAGCCAGGGGCAATGGGCTTACTTAGACGCAGAGGTACATAAACACAGACGTTGCTATCAGAAGTCACTTAAATAGAAACACACTATGGCAGAAGAAGAGAAACCAAACGAAGCACCGATACTTACCGAATATACCGAAGACCACATCCGCCACTTGTCGGACATGGAACATATCCGTACCCGTCCGGGCATGTACATCGGAAAGCTGGGCGACGGTTCTCATGCCGAAGACGGTATCTACGTGCTTTTGAAGGAAGTGATAGACAACAGCATCGACGAGTTCAAAATGAACGCCGGCCGACGGATAGAAATCACCGTAGAGGACAACTTGCGGGTCAGCGTACGCGACTATGGCCGCGGTATTCCTTTGGGCAAACTCATCGAAGCGGTGAGCATGCTCAACACGGGCGGCAAATACGACTCCAAGGCATTCAAGAAGAGCGTGGGACTGAACGGAGTGGGTGTAAAAGCGGTCAACGCGCTCAGCTCGCACTTCGAAGTGCGAAGCCATCGCGACGGCGAAATGCGCCGGGCCACTTTCGAACGCGGAATCCTGACCGACGAATCGACGGAACCGACAGCCGACGAAAACGGAACTTTCATCTATTTCGAACCGGACAGTGCTTTGTTCAAGAACTATACGTTCCGTAGCGAATTCATCGAAACGATGCTGCGCAACTATACGTACCTGAACACGGGACTGACCATCATGTTCAACGGACGCCGCATCCATTCCCGCAACGGGCTGGTAGACCTGTTGAACGACAATATGACCAACGACGGGCTCTATCCTATCATCCACCTGAAAGGAGAAGACATAGAAATTGCCTTTACCCACACGGGACAATACGGCGAGGAATATTATTCGTTCGTCAACGGACAGCATACGACCCAAGGCGGCACGCACCAAAGTGCCTTCAAGAAACACATTGCCGAGACCATCAAAGATTTCTCGGGCAAGAACTTCGATTACGGCGACATCCGTAACGGACTGGTGGCGGCCATCGCCATCAACATCGAAGAACCGCTCTTCGAAAGCCAGACGAAAATCAAATTAGGGTCGCTGACCACCATACCCGACGGCGGAATCAGCATAGACAAGTTCGTGGGCGACTTCGTCAAAGAACAGGTGGACAACTATCTGCACAAGAATACGGACATCGCTGACATCATCATACAGAAAATCACCGAAAACGAAAAGGAACGTAAAGCCATCGCCGGCGTGACGAAACTGGCACGCGAACGGGCCAAAAAGGCCAATCTGCACAACCGCAAGCTACGCGACTGCCGCATCCACCTGAACGATGCCAAAGGCGACTTGAAGGAGGATAGCAGCATCTTCATCACCGAAGGCGACTCGGCCAGCGGCAGTATCACCAAGAGCCGCGACGTGACGACCCAAGCGGTATTCAGTCTGCGCGGCAAGCCGTTGAACTGTTTCGGCCTCACGAAGAAGGTGGTGTACGAAAACGAGGAGTTCAACCTCCTGCAAGCCGCCCTGAACATCGAAGACGGACTGGACGGACTACGCTATAACAAAGTCATCGTGGCTACCGATGCCGACGTGGACGGCATGCACATCCGCCTGCTGATGATTACTTTCTTTCTCCAGTTCTTCCCCGAACTCATTAAGAAAGGACACGTGTATATTCTCCAGACTCCCCTCTTCCGTGTACGCAACCGCAAAAACAAAATCGGCAAGCAAAAACTAAAGGAACTGGAAGAAGAAGCCAAGGCTGCCAAATCGGACTTCATCACCCGCTATTGCTATTCCGACGAGGAGCGTGTGGCGGCCATCGAAGCCTTAGGTCCCGACCCGGAAATCACCCGTTTCAAAGGGCTTGGGGAAATCTCTCCCGACGAATTCAAACACTTCATCGGTCCGGACATCCGTCTGGAACAAGTGTCGTTGCATAAGAGCGACCAAGTGAAAGAGCTATTGGAATATTACATGGGCAAGAATACCATGGAACGACAAAACTTCATTATCAACAATCTGGTCATTGAGGAAGACCGTGCGGAAGAAGACGAAACCGCAGAAACCGCTATATAAAGATTCATCAATGGAAAAAATAGCCATATTCCCCGGTAGTTTCGACCCCTTTACCAAAGGGCACGAATCTCTGCTACGACGGGGACTTACGCTCTTCGACCGCATCATTATCGGCGTGGGCATCAATGAATACAAGCGTATGGAACAAAGTACGGAAAAGCGCATTGCCGCCCTGCGCAAGCTTTTTGCCGGGGACGAACGCATCCAGGTGGAGGGCTACTCGGACCTGACCGTAGATTTCGCAGCCCGCCATCACGCCCGCTTCATCCTGCGCGGCATACGCTCCATCAAGGATTATGAATATGAAATGAACATAGCCGACCTGAACCGACGGTTGACAGGCGTGGAGACTATAATCCTGTTCACAGAACCGGAATGGGCGTTCATCAGTTCCACGATGGTGAAAGAACTTATGCACTTCGGGAAGGACATCTCGCCTTATATCCCGGAAGGGCTGGAATACGAATAAACAACAACTCAGCACAAACATCATGAAAAAAACTCTTTGGGCAGCCTTGCTTTTCTGCCTTCCGTGGACAGCTCCGGCACAACGGAAAGGGAACATGTCGGAAATGGAACAGTCCATGCGTAAACTCTCCATGGCCCAGTTGGCCATCAGCAGCCTGTACGTGGACAGTGTGGACGAAGTGAAACTGACGGAGGACGCTATCAACGGGATGCTCTCCAAACTGGACCCGCACTCCTCTTATACCAACGCCGAGGAGACCAAGAAAATGAACGAACCGTTGCAAGGTAATTTCGACGGTATCGGCGTACAATTCAACATGCTGGAAGACACGCTTGTCGTCATTCAGCCCGTGGCCAAAGGACCGTCGGAAAAGGTGGGCATCCTGGCAGGCGACCGCATCGTCAGCGTGAACGACACAGCCATTGCCGGTGTGAAGATGAGCCGTGAGGAAATCATGCGCAGGTTGCGCGGCCCGAGAGACACAAAAGTAAAATTGGGTGTGGTGCGGAACGGTATCAAGGACCGGTTGGAATTCATCGTCACGCGAGACAAGATTCCTGTATCTACCGTAGATGCGGCTTTCATGGTAACCCCCACCGTGGGACTTGTCCGTCTGTCCAGTTTCGGTAGCACGAGCCATGATGAAGTGAAGAAAGCCATCAAGGACTTGCAAGACCAAGGCATGAAGGACTTGATACTGGATTTGCAGCAGAACGGCGGCGGATATATGGATGCCGCGACGGGTATAGCCAGTGAGTTCCTGCCCAAAAACGATTTGATTGTCTACACCAAAGGATTACGCACTCCCTATAAAGAATTCCGCGCCCAAGGCCCGGGATTGTTCCGCGAAGGAAGAATCATCGTATTGGTGGATGAATATTCAGCCTCGGCCTCCGAAATCGTCACGGGAGCCATCCAGGACCAAGACCGCGGCCTGGTGGTAGGTCGCCGCACGTTTGGCAAAGGTCTGGTACAAAAACCTTTCGTCTTGCCTGACGGCTCTATGATCCGGCTGACCGTAGCACGTTATTATACCCCGAGCGGACGCTGCATCCAAAAGCCCTACACTATGGGGGATAAGATGAAGTATAACATGGACGTCATCGAACGTTACAACCATGGCGAACTGACCAACGCAGACAGCATCCACTTCCCCGACTCCTTAAAATATAAGACTTTGCGCAAAGGCCGTACCGTCTATGGAGGAGGAGGCATCATGCCGGACTATTTCATACCGTTGGATACGACACGATACACCAAGTTCCATCGCGAACTGACGGCCAAAGGTGCCATCGTCAACGCCGACCTTAAGTTTATTGATAAGTACCGTAAGAAGATCCGGCGCGAATACGCTTCATTCGACAAATTCAAAACCCGTTTTGAGACACCCCAGGAACTCATCGATCTGGTGCTCGCAGAAGGTGAAAAAGCAGGCGTGAAGCCCAAAGACGAGGAAGAACTGCAAAAGACATTACCGGAACTGAAACTTCAGATGAAAGCCTTGATTGCACGGGACATCTGGGATATGTCGGAATACTTCGCCGTCATGTACGAAGAGAATCCATTCGTGAAAAAAGCATTGGAGCTCCTTGAGCAATAACATTCAAACCACCCTATACAGGAGTTTCACCCAAACATCCTTCATCGTTCAGAATACGCCATAAACCATTCATAATATTTATATTACGCTCTGAAGGATGTTTCAGGTATTTCTCAGCCAAATGTCATTTCATTCTCAGCCAAACGATAAAACGTTTGGCTGAGAATGAAAAAACGTTCTGCGCCAAACATTTTACGGCTCTCCACCATGAAAGGAAGCTGAAAGACGACCTCTCAATTCTTCAGTCCATAACACATTATATAATAACCATTTACTATGTATCCTGAAAGATGAAAGGCATTTTCCGGAAAAGTATGGAAGAGGGAAAGATGTGGAGAGTATCGAGTCCGACGGCTATCCGGTTTCTTTGAGGAAGGACGACACGGAGAGCGCAGAAACGTGCACTAACGTGCGGAAATGTGCACAAACGAGCGGAAACGCGCACAAATGTGCAACCTCCGCCATGCGGCCCCTAACTTTGCCGTAAAAACCGAAGTACATGGAACTGAAACAAATCGTAAGGAGGGCGGTACGTCGATGGGCGGAGAAAATCGCGAGTAAACGAGCGCAGAGGCAAGCTCGCTTGGCTCTGCCGAGTGGGAGCGATTTATCAGAAAGAAAAGCCGGACGTTTGGGAGTTGCCGGAAGCGTGGCCGGTCATATCGGAGAAATAACAGTCGCCGAATCGCGACCGGAATCCTTCACGAGGCCGACCTCTCGGAAGGCGGAAGCCCACGACGCGAAAGACAACGCGCCTGCCCACCTCGACCTCCAGTTGGCCGCTTTCGCGGAAGAGCGTTACGACCTGCGCCACAACCTGCTGACGGGGCAGGCGGAATTCCGCCCCAAGGGACAGGATGCGGCTGGTTTCCTCCCCCTCACGGCACGAGACCTCAACTCCCGCTGCCTCGCCGCCCACGAGGCGGGCATCCCCTGTTGGGACCGCGATGTGTCGCGCTTCGTGGCTTCCGACCGCCTGCCTGATTATCATCCCTTCCGCGATTATTTCGACCGCCTGCCGCCGTGGGACGGAGAAGACCGCCTCGACGCACTGGCACGGCGCGTGTCGGACAGTGCGCTGTGGGTGAGCGGATTCCGCCGATGGATGCTGGCCGTGGCCGCGCAATGGATGGGGGGTGGGGAACGGCCATGCCAACAGTATGGCCCCGGTATTGGTGAGCGGGCGGCAAGGATTGGGAAAATCCACATTCTGCCGCAACCTCCTGCCACCCGAACTGTCCGCCTATTACACCGACAGCGTGGACGTGACGAACACCGCCCGTATGGAACAGCTTTTGGTGGAAATGGGACTCATCAACCTAGACGAGTTCGACCGCATCCCCGTCCGCCGCCATCCGGCCTTGAAGAACGTGATGCAGCTCACCGGCCTGCATGTGCGCAAGGCTTACCAACGCGACGCACGCCGCCTGCCGCGCATCGCCTCCTTCATCGCCACGTCCAACAGCCATGAACTGCTCTCCGACCCTTCGGGCAGCCGCCGTTTCCTCTGCGTGGAGGTGGAGCGCCCCATCGACAGCACGGACATCGGACATGCCCAAATCTACGCCCAACTAAAAGCCATGCTCCTCGGCGGCGAGCGTTACTGGTTCACGGCGGGGGAAGAAGCGGAAATCCAACATGCCAACGTGGCCTTCTACCGTACTTGTCCGGCGGAAGAGGCTTTTGCCCGCCACTTCC